>Ga0182027_10002165_pt1 | contig 32056 bp, 29 predicted proteins | sample 712E1DmetaG_FD_121300 | JGI IMG/M metagenome (GOLD analysis project Ga0182027, IMG submission 121300) | Permafrost microbial communities from Stordalen Mire, Sweden - 712E1D metaG (Illumina Assembly) | ecosystem: Environmental > Terrestrial > Soil > Wetlands > Permafrost | place: Sweden...
CCACCTCCGATTTCGACCGCGAGAAACTCCAGGAGCGCATGGCCAAATTATCCGGCGGCGTTGCCGTCATCAAAGTTGGCGCTGCGACTGAAGTTGAACTGAAAGAACGCAAGCACCGCGTTGAAGATGCCCTGTCCGCCACCCGCGCAGCGGTCGAGGAAGGCATCCTGCCCGGCGGCGGCGTCGGTCTGCTGAACGCCCTCCCCGCTCTGGACAAAATCAAAGCTACCGGCGACGAAGCGACCGGTGTCGATATCATCCGCAAAGCGGTTGAAGAACCCATCCGCTGGATTGCCAACAATGCCGGTAAAGACGGTTCCGTAATCGTCGATGCCGTCAAGAAGAGCAAGAAAGGCGTCGGTTATGATGCGGACAAAGACGAATTCGTCAACATGATTGACAAGGGTATCATCGACCCGACCAAAGTTGTCCGGTCTGCCCTGCAGAACGCAGCCAGCATCGCCAGCATGGTCCTCATTACCGAGTCCCTGGTTGCTGACATTCCGGAGAAAGAGAAAGCCCCCGCAATGCCCGGTGGCGGCGGCGGAATGGGCGGCATGGAAGGAATGTACTAATTCGAGCTTTCAGCTTATAGCTGTCAGCTTACAGTCCTCCCGCCAAACCAATAATCAAGAGGAGCCCCGATTCGCAAGATGAGGGGCTCCTTCTTTGTGTCGTGTTATTACGATTTTTGCGTTTTACCCGAGATTAAAAAGCTGTAACCGAAAAGCACCAGTAAAATTGCTTGCATCGCCAGTGACCCTAAAACTTTACTGATTGGGATATCGCCGTGACTCGCCAGTATAATTTCCGTAATCACGAAGCCAGTGACAATCATAGCCGTAAACAGTGCGATATATCTCCTTTCCAGCGGTCTGCGGTAAGCCCAGAACAAAAGAATTGTCCAGGCTAACATTAAAGAAGCACCCATCCCCATGGCAAAATAGTAAATCCCTGAAAAATTACTGAATCCCCAGAAAATCTTCGCCGCTGCAGGGATAACCATGGGAATTAATGCCAGCGCATCCGTTACCGCACCGATTAAGAAAGATATTTTTAGCCAGATAATTGCTTTGTTGTTCCCCAAGATTTTCTCCTTTATATAATGAACTTATGTTCGTTATTACAACTAAAATTTTTTCAAATCAATGCTTTGATGCCGTTCAAATGATAGATCAACAGTGTTTTCAAATTCGCTTCGGCCCATTTCCGGCTGCGGAAATCCTTCATGATTTTCAATAATCCGTCAATGTAATTGGCTGCGATGATGTGGAAAATATAATCCCGACTTTCTGCCGATTCAGAGGCATTACCAAGTTTTCCCGCAGCTTCCAGCAGATGTTTTCCTAATAACGACACAATCTCTTTCTTGAAGCCTTCATATTTTGTACCGGCGCTTTTTTCGGCGAGAATCAGAAGCAAACCGCGCTGGCGATTGTCCATTTCCAGCAACGTACGGATAAGATTACCTACAAATACCGTAATTTGATTTGCGTGCAATCTTCCATCAGCGGATTGTGCCAGAGTGGCCTTAAAAATAGTTTTAACCTGCTCGCATACCGGTTCGACCAGGCTGCCGAATAACTGTTCTTTGCTGTGGTAATAATGATAAGTATTGCTGACGCTGATGCCCGCAGAATGGGCAATATCCCGCATCGATGACTTCTCATAACCATGAAGCGCAAACTCCTTAACGGCAGCCTCCACTATCGCGTTTTTTATTTCATCTTTCAGTATTTGCATTAGCTAACACCTGTTCATTATTATAACATATTATCCAAATAGAAAATGGTAGTTTCTGAAAGGTCCAGTTCTGATTTTGTTAATACTACATTGGAATATTTAACCGGTCAATTCAAGCTTAAAACTGTAAATCTTTACTTTTATTTAACTTTTTCCGAGTCTCGTTATCATGGGAATCCGCGATTCGTTCGGAGTATAATGAAAATTAGGCACAGGCAAAAACAGCCTCAATTATTCTCACCTCCGGGCATTCAATCCCGCCGGTAAAAGGACAAAAGATGACAACAGCGACACCCGTTTATCCCACCGAATATAACGTTAAAGTAGTTTTGAAAGACGGTTCGGTGCTACAATTCCGCCCGATTAAAAAAGATGATGCGACGGAATGGCTGAATTTTTATCACCGGTTGAGCTCACGCTCGAAATATCTCCGGTTCCAGCGTTCTGCCCCGAACATGACCATGGAAGACGCCCTGCGTTTCAGCACCGTGGATTATGTCAATCAGTTCGCCTTTGTGGCCGAGGCAATCGAAGACCGTAAAAAACACATCGTTGCCATCGGGCGCTATGCCCGTCTGCCGGCGGAACCGAAAACCGCCGAAATCGCTTTCGTGATACTGGACTCATATCAGGAAAAAGGCATCGGCACTAAATTTATAGAGTGGCTGGCCACGGTCGCCCGGAAAAACGATATTGACACTTTCGAAGCCTTTGTCCTGCCGGAGAACCACGAGATGATGTCCGTCTTCCAGGGCTACGGCTTCCACATGAAGCAGCTGCTGGAAAATAACGTTTACCACATTACGTTCCCGCTGACCCGTACCAAAGAGGTGGTCCGGGCCAAAGACCAGCGCGCGTCCCAGGCAACCCTGCATTCGCTGGAACATATTTTAAGGCCGCACTCGGTGGCCGTTATCGGCGCTTCCAACCGGGCGGGAACCATCGGGCAGCTGGTCTTCCAGTCAATGATTCAAAGCGGGTTCAACGGCGTAGTGTACCCGATAAACGCCAATAACGAAGCCGTGATGTCGGTCAAAGCCTACCGTTCGGTATTAAGCGTTCCCGGTGACGTCGACCTGGCCATCGTCGCCGTGCCGTCCACGCAGGTGCTGAACGTAGTGGACGAATGCGGTCAGAAAAAAGTGAAAGGCATCATCGTCATCTCCGACGGTTTCCGGGAGAAAAACGAGGAAGGAGCCGCCCTGGAACGGGAAATGGTGGATATGGCTTTCGGCTACGGCATGCGCATCGTCGGGCCGAACTGCATGGGTTTAATAAACACCGACCCGCACGTGAAACTGAATGCCACTTTCGCATTGACGAACCCGGCGCACGGCAATATTTCTTTCATTTCCCAAAGCGGCGCGCTGGGGCTGGGCATTCTGGAATATGCCAAAAGCATGAACATCGGCTTTTCCAGTTTCGTCAGCGTCGGCAACCGCTCCGATATCGCCTCGACGGATTTACTGCAATACTGGGAACAGGACCCGGCGACACGGGTGATCCTGCTTTACCTGGAATCTTTCGATAACACGGAAATATTCAGCCGCGTGTCACGGCGGATTTCCACCAAAAAACCAATCCTGGCAATCAAAGGCGGCAGCACGCCGGAAGGTTCACGGGCCAGCCGTTCCCACACCGGGGCTATGGCTACCTCCGATGTCGTTTCGGACGCGCTTTTCCGCGAAGCCGGTATCGTGATGGTGGATTCCATCGGGGAACTTTTCGATTCGGCGATTTTGCTGGCCAACCAGCCAGTGCCGCAAGGTAAAAAAGTAGCCATTCTCACCAACGGCGGCGGGCCAGGTATACTAGCCGCCGACGCCTGCGCGCACAACGGCTTGACCGTGCCGGAATTAGCGGCCGACACTTTGACTAAAATAAAATCCGCCTGCAAGCGCGATATCCACATCAGCAATCCTATTGACCTGACTGCCGGGGTCAGCCCGGAAGAGTTCGAAGCCATCTTGAAAATCCTGGCCGCCGACCCGGGCTACGATGCTATTTTGACCATCTACGTGCCGCCGGCCGGACAGGACATTTCCGCCATTGAAAACGCCATCGGCAACGCATCCCCGCTGGTCCGGGAGAATAAAAAACCGCTGCTCTGCTGCTTCCTGGGCATGTCCGGCAAGAAAGGGAAAACGATGGAGGGGCATTTCGTGCCCTACTACCTTTTCCCCGAAGACGCGACCGCGGCCCTGACCAACGCCGTGAAATACCAGGAATTGAAAAATAAAGAAATCGGGACAGTGCCGGAATTCAAAGACATCGAACGCAGCCGGAGCCGCCAGATAGTCAACGAAGTGCTGATGAGCAGTCCGCAGCGTCCGTTGTGGATTGATAACAGCCGGGTCAACGAACTGTTCAAATGTTACGGCATCCATTACGCGGAAACATTGACAGCGGCCACCGGTGAAGAAGCCGCCGCCACCGCTGCCAAAACGGGATTCCCGGTCGTCGTAAAACTGAATTCCGCTACCATTACCCATAAAACCGATGTCGGCGGGGTGGTACTGAATGTAAAATCAGCGGAAGAAGTGAAAGCCGCCTTCAAGCAAATCAAAGCCAACCTGACGAAACTGGGACGTGAGAAGGAAATGCAGGGCGTGACCATCCAACGCCAGGTTTCTGAGGGCGCCGAAGTAATCGTCGGGGTCAGCACCGACCGGATGCTGGGGCATGTGATGATGTTCGGGCTCGGCGGGATTTATGCCGAATTGATAAAGGACACGGCCATCAAGCTGCAGCCGCTGACCGACATCAAAGCCCGTGAGCTGATTAATTCCGTAAAAATGGCGCAGCTGCTGAAAGGCTACCGCGGCATGGCACCCTATGATGTGAAATCGCTAGAAGAACTGCTGCTGCGCATCTCGGCGCTGGTGGAAGATAATCCCCAAATCACCGAAATGGACCTGAACCCGGTCAAAGTGCAAACGGACGGGAACGGCTACTGGGTGGTAGACGCCAGGATTATGGTGCAGTAAAGGACAAAGAGTCAATACATCAGCCCGTTGGGCTGAGTACCTGCGGAAATCAAGAGAAAATGATGAAAAAAGGAGAGCGCCAATGACAGAAATCAACCGGATTTTCAAAGTAAACGGTAAACCATTCTTCCCCATCGGCACGGAGACGGTTTGCGCCGGTTATGCGCTGACACCGGAAGAGCACGAAAATGTTTTCCGGGGTTTAAAAGCAATCCACGGCAACAGCATGGCTATTCCCGTCCACTGGGACGCCATCGAGCCAAAGGAAGGAAAATTCGATTTCTCCAGCGTGGACACGCTGATTGCGGACGCACGGAAATATAATTTAAAACTGATTCTGTTATGGTTCGGCACCTGGAAAAACGGCGGCATGGAATATGTGCCGGAATGGATAAAATCGAACCCGAAGCGGTTCAAACGCGCGCTCAACGCACACGGCCGTGATTTATGGTCGCTCTCCGCTCACTGCAAAGCGACGCTGGAAGCCGATAAAAAAGCCTTCGCCGCTTTAATGAAATACCTGAAAGCCAAAGACAGCGACGAACAGACCGTAATTTCCATCCAGGTGGAGAACGAGCCGGGCATCGTCGGCACAGACCGCGATTACAGTCCGGAAGGGGAAGCCGCCTTTAGAGCGCCGGTAGCGCCGCAGTTCATCGCGGCGATGAAGAAGCAGGGCAAAGGCGCCACTTATGACCTGTGGCAAAAAGCCGGGGCCAAAGAAACCGGCACCTGGTCCGAAGTGCTGGGCTGGATGCCGGACGCGCCGCATTTCATGTACGTCTGGCATATCGCTTCTTATATTGATGCGGTGGCGAACGCAGGGAAGGCGGTTTATTACCTGCCGATGTTCACCAACCTCTGGATACCGCCGAAGTGGTGGACGCTGCACGGCGCACAGGCCGTGGATTATGTGGAACGCGAAATTTTGATGGATATTTACCGCTGGGCGACGCCGCATCTGGAGACAATCGCACCGGACATCTATACCCGGGAGTCGCGGGCGTTTGAAAAATTGTGCGAAATCCACACCCGCGAGGATAACCCGCTGTTTACCACCGAGACCTCCGGCGACCAGAATATGTTCCGCGCCATCGCCCAGTTTAACGCCGTGGGCTACCACATGGCAGGCATCGAAAACATTATTGATAAAGACGGCGTGGTGTATCCGGCAACCCAGCACATCGCGGATAATATCCGGTGCGTGGCATCGGTGATTCCGCTGCTGCTGAAATATCAAGGCACGGGCCGGGTTCATGCCGTGCAGGAAGAATTCGGCATGGACAGTTTCTGGCTGGGCGACCTCGAAGGCTATGTCGGCGTCGTGCAATTCGGGCCGCCGCGCATGGGCGTCCCGTCCGATTACCGTCACCGCAAAGCGCCGGCGCCGGCTGCCGGCTGGAACTCGAGCACAGCAGGCCGCGGGCTGATAATCCAGGCCGCCAAACACGAGTTTTATTTGACCGGCTTCGGCTGGCGGCTGTACCTCCGCCCGAAGATTGAACCGGATAAGAACCGCGCGGTGCAGTGCCTGGCCGACTGGCTGTTCGAATCGCCGGAAGTGCACTATTTATCCGTGGACCAGGGTTATTTCGACGAGAACGATAAATTTGTGACCGTCATCCGGCGCAACGGCGGGCAGATTGACTGGGGTTTGTGGGTCGAGGGGGATATCGGGGTTGTGCGCGTGCGTTTGTGCGATTAACAGACTGAAGCAATAACCATCAAGCCGGGGCAGGTAATCTCTTTTCTACCCGCCCCGATTTTTTATCTAGCATGCGGGGCCCGGACCGGCAAGGGCTAAAGCCACCATTGTCATTCCGGGATACGATGTACCGAAGAATACAGTACTTTCTTGCTGAGGCATTCCATATAGCACCGGACCCCGTTCCCTTATCAAGTATGGGTGAAGCTTGCAACGGGATGGAATAGCAACACATTTTGGATGATATTCGGTTATTAAGGTGCGATGCAGGGATTTAACCATTAAAGCTGGCAGCGGATAGTTGTCAGCTTTTTTGTACACCCCCGCCCTAGCCCCCTCTACATTTACTTCGAATAAACTCAGTAAAGTACCTCCGGCTGCGGCCTCCGGCCATCAATGGCGAAAGAACTAACCTATGATTCGTTTTGTAAAAAGTGATTTTTTAGTAAATTATCCGCCCATCGGTTTGAGGCTAAAAACGGATTTTATTTACCATAACGTTAAAAACAATTATGGTTTTTGAAGCTGATTCGTTTTTCAGTTCTTTCATAAAAATTTTACGCCTGCCCAGTATCATTTTTCATTTTCCAACAATATTTTCAGTCATTTGAAGTTAATCCGTGCCTGATTTGGTTTTTCAGCCAATCATCTTCCAAATAAGCGATAGCTTTACGCAGTTTTTCGGGTTTGCACAACGGGATGCCGGAATAGTCTTGAAAAGCACTTTCAATAAAAGCGCGCATATGAACCCGGCCGGCCCGGTCAAGATGATATTTTTGCGCAGACCATCTGACAATTAACCGGACGGCTTCTTTGAGGGTGCGGGTATTGGCAGTGCTTTGACTGAGCATCGACTGCAGTTTGAGACGCATAATCGCCGATTCAGGAGGGACGTTCTCCTTAGTGACGATGTTCCATAACTGGCTCATCTGGTCGGGGGTGAGAACTGAGGAATAAAAGCCGTGTTTCCGGGCATTCTGATTGCCTTTCTGGCCGCCACGTTTTCTCTTTGTCTTTGTCATACCGCTAACCTCAATTTATCCGCTGAATCCGCAAGAATAAGATAACATATGAAGGATTAGCAGTCAAGGAGATTTTGTCACCAATTTATGAATAAAAATCCTAAATCCGAATTTCGAAATCCTAAACAATATTAAAATATAAAATACAAAACAAGGATAAAGTGTCAGCAGGCGGCTTTTTGTCGTCGTGATACGTTTATCCCATTGAAAACAAAAATCAGTATGACATTGCGATGGGATACATTCGTCCTTCAGCCGAAGGACTCAGTACGGCACTGCGATGCCGAATTACCGCGTCATCCGCCTAAGGCGGATTCCTCGCAATGGAATGAGACTGGATTCCTGTACATTCACTTCGTTCAGTATTTCGACTGCGGTCTCAACTTTCGCGGGAACGACAATGGGGAAATTCCTTACAAAGGAAAGGGGCTGAATTCTTCGGTACTGTATATCTCAGAATGACAAATGGATGTCAATGAACCACAGGGACCTACGCTAAAGATCCAGCCTTCGTCCGCCTGAGGCGGATTCCTCGCAATGGAATGAGACTGGATGCCCGATCCAGATCGGGAACGACAAAAAGAATTAACAGGGACTGCCCAAAAATATCTAACTCGGGCCGATTCTTCTTTCGCAATGATGGGTTTTCGGGTCGACACGGGTGCTGCTGAGGTTAAAAGTAGACCATTTGTGGCATTCCGGGCACTGCAGCAGCCGGGAATTGCCGAGGCGCAAGGAGGTGAAAGAAGCGCCGGGTAAATAAGCATAATCAAATTCCGTATTGCACTTCGGGCATTTGAGGTGTGACAGCATCACCGGCCCATTGACCGTTCCTTTGCGGGAACGCAGCATCAAAACAACAGCGATTAAGATGACGGCAACGCCAATACCAATTCCGATAAACAATTTGTTTCCCTCCGATATAAATAACCTGATCTAATATATTGTCAATAATGCTTCGTTAGAATACTCTATCCCCATACCGACAAGAGTCGTAATTCAGAACAACAGGGAACCGACTGGATCCCGATCCCGTATCAAAGTACGGGACAAGCTTTCATCGGGATGGAATAAAACCGGGGGTTAGCGGTATTTAAGAAGCACCACACTATAGATATTGACACTATTATAACACCGGAATAAACATCAGGCTAAAAAAACGTTGCAAAGTTCTCCCTAATTTTTCGTATAAATAGTCAGTAAGGTTCGCAGCGAAAATGAGGAGGACAAAATGACAACCGTGACCAAACCGTTGCCGCGAATTCGAAACCCGGAAAAGAAAATCCTCAGGCCTTTGACCCCGAAAGACCTGGTACCGCGGATTGGCGCCAGCGAAGCGATGATCAGGATTTTTCTGCGCAAGTATTATCCCGACATCCATGAAAAAAATAAATCCTGGATATTCAGTCCTGAAACTGCCCGCAAAATCGAAACCGACTACAAAAGCAGGGTGCAGGCCAGGGAAGCGGAGAAAAAGCAGCGCATCGAGAGAGAGTTAGCAGGAATAGATGAATAACAGCCGGAGCGGTCAATAGCCCTGGTTAATGTCCGGACCCGCTTTTTCATCCGATATCAAATCGATGACTTCGGTGAGGTCTTCCTCATCGTCGTGGAAAATGCTCTGCGTCAGCACCAGCCCGATGCTGCCGGATTCTAAGTAATCGGTAAACCCATCAACGCCGTTAATACCGTGCGGGTGAATATTTTCGAAGGCGGGGGAATCCACGGCACGCGGCGGCTGCGGGCCATAATTATCCGGAATAAACGTCCGGCCGCACCAGCGGCAGTACCGGTCAAAGACATCAATTGACCCGCCACAACCAAAGCAAGTAACCATTTGATTTACTTCCTTCAGCAAATTATTTTAACCGGATTTCCCTGTAGCCCCGATGAAGTCACATTTACTATTCAAATTCTGCCATTACCCCGGCGCGCCCACAAGGCCTAATCGGTTCAGATTAGTGATACCGAGGGATAAAAACCCACAGTGTGATGAATTAGAAAGGATTTTGCCGCACAGGAAAACAACTGTAAAAACGAGATGGATTTGTGGAGCGGGAGACGAGATTCGAACTCGCGACTTTCTGCTTGGGAAGCAGACATTCTACCACTGAATTACTCCCGCAATTCAGATTAGATTGTATGATAAAAACCGGGAGAAATGCAAGTTGATAAATAGCATAAAGCTATCAGCTGTCAGCAATCAGCTTTCAGCTTCATTCCCCACCCCGGATTGATAAAGGTTGCTTTTACTCGTTTTGCTGCCCGTGCTATTATGGGGAAAATAGCCGGCATTTTTAAGGGAATATCGATGAACAATACAATGCAGGACCTGGAGCGGATTTTTCATCCGCGCGCCATCAGCATCATCGGGTCTTCCAACCGTGAAGGGAGTTTCGGACGGCTCTTTTTAGAAGGCATCATCCGCATGGGCTACCCGGCAATTTATCCGGTGCACCCGCGTGAAAAAGAATTGCTGGGATTAAAGGCTTATCCCGGCATCAAAGAAATACCGGTTGACATTGCCCTGGCAATCTCGCTGGTGCCGCGGACGGAAGTGTTGAAAGTGGTGCAGGACTGCGCCGCGAAAGGCGTCATAGGCCTGATACTGTTCACTTCCGGCTTCAAGGAAAAGGACGATGAAGGCGGCAACCTCGAGCAGGAAATCGTCAGGGCGGCACAGCAGGGCGGCGTCCGGTTGATCGGACCCAACGCCAACGGCTTATACTGCCCGGCGGCGAAAATCTGTACTTTTCCCGGGGCTTTAATGGTCGGCGGGTTACCCACCGAAAGCGGTTCGGTGGCCATCATTTCCCAGAGCGGCTCATTTGCCGATTACACCTGCCAGGTGCTGGCCGGTAAAAATATCCGGTTCAGTCAGGTGGCAGGCTACGGCAACGAAAGCGACCTGGGCGCGGTTGATTTCCTGGAATATTGCGGGGCAGATAAAAAAACCCGCGTGATTGCCGGTTATCTGGAAGGGATAAAGGACGGCCGCCGTTTTTACGAACTGGCGAAAAAAGTATCCAAACAAAAACCGATTATCCTCTGGAAAGGCGGTCTGACGGAATCGGGCGCCAAAGCGGCTCTGGCACATACCGGCGCGCTGGCGGGTTCGCGGCAGGTCTGGGAAGCGATGTTCAAACAATCCGGCATCATCAGCGTGCACAGCGTGGAAGAAGTCACGGATTGCGTCATTGCGTTCAGCCGGCTGCCTTTACCAAAAGGTAAAAGAACGGCGATACTTTCCGGCATGGCGGGCACCAATGTCGGCACGGCGGACAACTGCCTGATAATGGGACTGGAGCTGGCGCAATACACTGAAAAGACGAATAAAAAACTGCTGGAAATTCTGCCGGCCATCGGCACGACGGCCGCCAATCCAACAGATATCGGCGCCGGGGTGCTGGTGAATCCCGCGCTCTACGGTCAGGCCGCCAAAATATTGCTGGACGATGAAAATGTGGATATGCTGATTACGATTACCGGCCCGGATAATCCGGCCACGGTACGAGGACTGGCAGAAGTTGCGAAGTCTGCGAACAAGCCGATGGTAGTTTCATTATTCGACATTTCGGGTTTGGTCGAACCGCAGGTTAAATATTTACAGGAACAACATGTTCCGGTTTATCCGGACCCGAAACGGGCGGTGAACGCCCTGGCGAAAATGGCAGGATATGCCGAATATCGAAATGGGGAATAATCGTCTTTCGAATACCGAAGAAACAAGTATCCTGCTGCTTTTACGGACCCCGATTGTCATCGGGATGGAAATAGAGATATTTTCTTCACTTTATTAACATATTTTAACCGGTATCTTCCTTACTAAAATATAATTAGCTTCAAAAGTACACATTTGGGTCAAAATATGCTTTAATATATATTTGTTGACTATATTGGAGGACATATAACATGGCAACTTTTGAATTGAAAGCAACGAAACGCCACATCGAGGGCAAGAAAGTAAAGCAGCTGCGCCATCAGGGCCAGACCCCGGCGCACCTTTTCGGTCCCGGTGTGGAGTCTTTAGCAATACAGTGCGAGACCCCGGCGCTGACCAATGTACTGGTGGATGCCGGACATACCCAGCTCGTCAGCCTGAAACTCGGGCACGAGCACACGCCGCGCACCGTGATGATTCGCGAGGTCCAACTGGATAATTTCAAGGGCGGCATCCTGCACGTTGATTTCTATCAGGTAAAACTGACGGAAAACATCAGAGTCAATGTCCCGATTATTTTAAAGGGAGAATCCGCCGCGGCCAAGATGAAAGGCAATTCCCTGGTGCAGGAACTGAACGAATTGACCGTTTTCTGTTTACCGGCCAACATCCCCAGCGCAATCGAAGTGGACATCACGCCGCTGGTCACTGCCGACCAGTTGATTCGTGTTAAAGACCTGCCCGCGATTAAAGACGTGAACATCGTCAACGACCCGGGTGTCGTCGTCGCCAGAATTGCCGTCGAGGTAGTCGAGGTTGTTGAAAAACCGAAGGCTGCTGAAGAAGGCGCTGAGGCAACTGCTGAGGCCGGTGCTGCGGCGGCTGAGGGCGAGAAGAAAGAAGCCCCGGCTAAAGCCGAAAAACCCGCCAAGTAACAGTAAACTTTTAAACGTTTTAAAATTCTCAATGGCCGTCCAGATGGTGAAATTCAAATCCGGGGGCCGTTGAGAATTTTTATTTTGTGCGGTAATTGTTTTTGCATCAGATATAAGTACACAAAGAAATATTTTCATTGTAATTTTCATCTCTCAGCCAACTCTCTATGACTCGATTGATACATGTTGATTCCTATTGACTATTCTCACATATTAATGTTATTATTTCCATAATTTGTGCGGTAATTCGTACAAGCAAAATTATGAGGAGAAAACATAAGGATGGAGATGAAAACGGCCAAGGGATTCAATTGGATGTATCTGGCAATCGCACTAATTATTATCGTGGTACTGGTTGGAGGAGGACTGGGATTTGCACTATCCAGCACTTCCAGCAAACTGGATAATACCAGGAACCTGTTAGCCTCAACCCAGACAGAATTAGGTACGACAAAGAACCAGCTCTCCAGCACCCAGGACGAGTTATCCACGGCCAATGCCAGCCTGGCAGCGACACAAGCGCAGTTAAGCCAAACCCAGACCACGCTGGCAAACACCCAGGGACAATTAACCAGCACCCAGAATCAGCTATCGTCAACCCAGGACCAACTGAAAACTTCACAATCCGATTTGGCTGCAGCTAATTCACAAGTGTCTTCACTTCAAACGCAGCTGTCTTCAACGCAATCTTCACTGTCTACAGCCCAGTCTCAGGTGAGTTCACTGCAAAGCCAACTGGCGGCAAAAACACTAAAATATTTTGCCAATCAGGCTGCATTAGCCACATGGCTTGCAAGTCAACCTACTTTTAGTATCAACGACCTCTATAATAGTTCGGTCAAGCTGAAAAATCTGGCAACTGAAGCCGGTTATATCATGGATGTCTATATTGTTAACATGAGCGGAACATATTACGGCGATAATGAAGTGTGCTGCGCAGACGGCAACGTATACATCGTGTCCCCGATAAGTCATGCGATATCCTGGCTGTACAGCGACGGGACACAACCAACACCGTAGCATTTTGCCTTTATTTTAGGATATATTAGATATATTAAAAGAAGGAGGCTAATAAAAAGCCTCTTTCTTTTACCGGATAATAATGTCAGCTGCAATTTTTTAGTAGCGGGAACCATTTTTAAATTTTACTTTTTGAAAACCGGTAACAGGATAAAGAGAAAAGCATGCAGACAATCAAAGGCGTGAAAAACGTGAGAAAATTGTTTGCATTGTCTTTCGCTTGCTTATCGCTGGTGACAATAACGTCTTTTTCCCCGGCCGCCGGCCAGTCGGCGGCGCAAACCGCGTCTCAAACGACGAGCCGCCTGCCGGCTGCACCCAGATTAGCGGCCTACCCCTTCGCGGGGCAACCGAACATCACGATGTATGACGAGCAACTGGGCACGAGTTTTACCCAAAACTTCACATCCCTGGCTTATAACATAACCGCAACCGCACAAACGGGAACGGACGACTACGGTCCGGCTTACCTGGTGAACGGCCTGGGAAACACCGGCTACTGGTACCAGGTCGGTCTTTCTTACGATTGGGACGGCAGCACGGCGACAGGATTTCAGTTAGCTTACGAAGTTTTTAATTCCTCAGACCACAGCGTCTATCCGGCCCTTGGAGGAGGCGGCATGGCACCGTTCTCACCGGTAAACGCGGGAGATACGATTCTGCTCAGCCTGACCTTCGCCAACGGTAACGTCGTGATGCAAGCTACCGACCAGACAACCGGGGCACAAGCTCAGAAAACTTATTCCGCAATGGGAGCGACTTCCTTTATTGGCAGCCCTTCTGCGATAGCTAATTCAAACGGTTTCTTCACCGGCCTGATGACCGAATGGTACCATACCGTCCCCTATTACGGCGACCAACAAAAAGAGACTTACACAACCACCAGTGCCGGAATTAGTTCGGCATGGTTGTGGATGGATGAATTTTCAGTGGCGCCAAACGGCACCATCGGCGGTTTATTCGGGAAAAACAGTCCCGCCCCCATTTCTTTTAGCAGCAACCCAACTCAATTGCAGTCGCTGACTTCAAACGGCGCCACTGTGGCCGAAAATGCCACGCAATTTGTCAGCGGAACCATCGCCCTGGTTTCGCTGACATTCAGTTATTCCATCACCGGCGGCGGCAGCGCCCCGGCGCCGGTATTGACTTATGTGACGTCAGGAGTACAAAAGACCGCGACACTCACCCAATCGAGCCAGGCGATTCAGGTGGACAACGGCAGCGCCTGGAGCACTACGAGCCAGCTTTCATCGTCTGCGGCAACGGAACGGTGGCAGACAAATCAGGCTACAACCGGCACGGCATCAGCACCCCAGACAATATCCCTGGTATACTATCATCAATACCTGGTGACTTTCGCTTTTAATATTACCGGCGGCGGGACGAATTATAGCGCGCCGTCGGTCAATTGCCAGCAATTCGGCAGCGCGGCAACCCAGGCTGCGGGCGCACCGGTCTGGGCAGACGCCGGCCCATATTCTTTCCCTACGCTGCTGACCGGTTCTTCGGACTCCGAGCGCTGGGATGCGCCCGCTGCGACTTCGGGCACCATCTCTGCGACGGGCACCATTACCACAGAATACTACCATCAGTTCCTGACGATCGTGAATTATGCGGTGATTGACGGCGGGACACCGGGAGCACCGACCTTCAATGCCACTTATTTTGGCACGGCGTTTGACCGGGCTTTAACAACACAACCGCAAAATTTGTGGGTTGACAGCAGCGCGTCTTATTCCATTGACAGCCTGCTGCCGGGTTCCAACGCCACGGAACGCTGGCTGCCAAAAGCTGCGACAACAGGCACGGTAAACGCATCAGGGAACATCAGCGTCTCCTATTTTCATCAATATTATGTAACGTTCAGTCAAAATTCTGCTGACGGCGGGTCAATTTCCTCGAAGAATGACTGGTACGAGGCGGGCACATCCATTCAAGCCAATGCCAGCGCCAATGCCGGATGGCAATTTGAGAACTGGAGCGGGTCCGGGACTGGTTCCTATTCGGGGACTGACAGCAGCGGAAACGTCACCATCGATTCGCCGGTGACGGAAACGGCCGTTTTCTATCCCGGTCTGACAATGACGGTTTCCGGAAAAATATCAGTATATTATACATACGGGACGGTAACCGGCGCGGTACCTGCAGGCGCACCCGATACAATCTACGCACCGGTGGGAACGAGCGTTCAGCTCACGGCCAAACCGAAATCATTTATCTATTCATTCGCAGGCTGGACCGGCGCGGTGACGGATAATAAAAGCAGTATCGCGACGGTGCTGGATGTGCCGCAAAACATCAATGCGGACTTCGCTTATAATTACCGGAACATCGGGTTGATTGCAGCAGGGATAATCATCGTGATTGCGGCCGCGATTATTCTGATAATACGCAGGAAAAAGAAACCGACGTCTATCGTCTCCGGCTGAAATATGCAAGGTTAACACCGGAAATAAAAGCTGCGAGAGTTATCTTGGATAAAAAAAGAGCCGGCTGCTTAAAGCAGCCGGCTCTACAATTTAGAACTAGTGCAGTTATTTCTTTAAGGCATTCAGTTTCTTGACCAGACGGGCTTTGCGGCGGGCGGCATTATTGGGATGAATAATCCCTTTGCCGGCAGCTTTATCCAGCGTGGCGATGGCATTGACGGCGGCAGCTTTGGCTTCATCCGCATTACCGGCGGTGATTTTTTTCTCCGCTTTGGTAATACTGCTCTTGCATTCGGTGCGGATAGCTTTATTGCGGCTTGTCCGTTTGACATCGGTACGCAGCTGTCTGATTTGTGAAGCTATATTAGGCAATTTCTGACTCCTTATGCTTTATTGCTAGCCTGTATTTTTAATTTCGTTACCAATATTTTAAGATTGCGGATTGGACTTAATGGAAGTCCCTTCACCCGCCCGGGTGACATTGATGACGCCGCGGACACCTTCAATCCGGGAAAGGACCCGGCTCAACTGCCCCAAGTTTTCGATATCCAACGTGATTGAAATTGCTGCCTGCCGGTCCGGTTTCTCCGAAACATTCATGTTGGCGATGTTGACCTTTTCCGCCGCCACCACAACTGTAATATCCCGGGCTAACCCCACTCTGTTCCAGGCATCCACCACCACCGTTACCGGATAGGTCAAACCGACCTGGCCCCAATCAACTTCAATCAGCCGTTCTTTTTCGTCCTCATTAATAATATTAACACAGTCTTTGCGGTGAATACTGACACCGCGGCTCCGTGTCACAAATCCGATTATCTCATCTCCGGGCACCGGATTGCAACATTGAGCCAGACTAACCAACATATCGCCGGCCCCCAGGACCCGGATGGAAGAGGTTGAGGTCTTCGCGGCAGCCGTGCCGGCCGGTTTGGCAACTTCTTCCGGTTGTTCGGGCGCTAATTTGGCAGCGATTTGCTGGGTGGTAACTCCGCCGTAACCCAGGGCGGCGTAAAATTCATCGATGGTGTCGTAGCTGAATAATTTAGCAATGTTATCGCGTTCGGTAAATTTAATGCCGAGGTGCCGCATGAATTTGTCCAGCATTTCGCGGCCGCGTTCGACATTTTCGGTGCGCTCCTGCTTGGTAAACCACTGCTTGATTTTGGCGCGGGCATGGGTGGTCTTGATATAGCCGAGGTTTTGATTCAGCCAGTCGCGGCTGGGGGCACGCGGGGCTTTGCTGGCTAAAATTTCAACGATATCGCCGTTGTGCAGTTCGGTGTTGAGCGGTACCAGTTTGCCGTTGACTTTGGCGCCGATACAGCGGTTGCCCAAATCAGTATGAACGCGGTAAGCAAAATCCAGCGGAGTGGAGCCTTTGGGCAGGTCTTTAACATCACCCTTCGGGGTGTAAACAAAAACCTGGTCGCTGAAAACGTCCGTGCGGACGGACTCCAGGAATTCTTCCGCGCCGCTCAATTCCCGGTGCCAGTCAATCAACTGGCGCAGCCAGCCGATGCCGTTCTCGTAATTTTCGTCCTGTTTGCCCCCTTCCTTATAGCGCCAGTGCACGGCGACACCGTATTCAGCGATGCGGTGCATTTCGCGGGAGCGGATCTGGATTTCCAGCGGGGTGGTGCCTTCGCACATCACCGTGGTATGGAGCGATTGATAGCCGTTGGCTTTGGGGTTGGCGATATAGTCATCGAACTGGTCCGGCAGCGGGTGCCAGAGATTATGGACAATGCCCAGTGAGGCGTAACAGTCCGGCACCGTTTCCACGACGACACGAAGCGCCAGCAGGTCATGGATATCATCAAAATCTTTGCCCATCGCCTGGTATTTTTCGGTTTTCTGATAGATGCTGTAAATGTGTTTGGCGCGGCCGGTGATTTCAGCCTGGATACCGGCTTTTTCAAACTCCTGTTTCAGTTTCCAGGTAACGTCGGCAATAAAACGCTCGCGGTCCGCCCGTTTCCCGGCGATGAGATTGGCAATGCGGCGGTATTTTTCCGGTTCCAGGTAGCGGAAAGAAAGATCTTCCAGCTGCCATTTCACTTCCCAAATGCCCAGGCGGTGCGCCAGCGGCGCGTAAATATCCAGTGTTTCCCGGGAAATCCGGATTTGCTGTTCCGGAGTCAAAGCCTGCAGTGTGCGCATATTATGTAAACGGTCGGCGAGTTTGATGAAAACGACACGGAGGTCTTCCGCCATGGCCACCAGCATTTTTCTGAGGTTCTCCGCCTGGCTGGCGCCGCTTAAAGCGCTGCCGCGGCGCGGCGTGGCGGGGGCCGTCTGCAAGGAGATTTTTCCCAGCTTGGTAGTGGCATCAACGAGTTTGGCGATTTCCGGCCCGAATTTTTCGACGATTTCGGAGTTTTGAACGCCGCAATTTTCTTCGACGTCATGCAGCAAAGCAGCGGCCAGAGCGCTCGAATCCATCTGGAGATTAACGAGAATCATGGCGACATGAAGAGGATGCTCAATATAAGGTTCGCCGGATTTCCGCACCTGCCCTTCGTGGGCTTTGGCCGCAAATTCATAGGCCCGCTCGATAACTGCGATTTTTTCAGGCGGGAGGTAGGTTTTGGCTTTCTCGATTAAATCACTCAGGGGCACGTTCGAATCCACCTTGTCAGCGATACAAACTTAGTATAACCCAAGGATAGATTCAATACAAAGCCAGAAATCACATAAAAAGCTATCAGGGTCAGCCGTAAGCTGTCATTTACAAATCAGTGAAGTGTTTCCGGCGGCCCGTTAGAACGCTCTGTTCCATCACCCGCAATAGTCGGTATCCAGAAACAGTTAAGTTCCGACTGGATCCCGATTTCCATCGGGATAGGATAAAACCAAGGTTAACACTGTTTAAGAAGCGCCGCATTATAGGTTTTGAGCTCCGGACAAGATTCCTACTCGTCAATTACCAGCAGATAGTTATAGAGGCGGCGCATCTGGTCCAGGAAGCGGTTTAATTCGGGATAAAATACCTCAAACTGCGGAGCGAGACTGGTCTTCATCAGGCGGGCTTCAGCAGGGGAATACCATTCTTCGGGGCCGCAGGGAGTGACCGGCAGCAGCATGTCGCTTTTGCCGTCCCAACCGGCATTGACGGTGAAGCCGGCTTTCTGCAAGGGCAAATCGAGGGTGGCATCCACCAGCACCAGCCGGTCCTCAATTTCCACCTTACAGGCAAGATGACGGGTGACCGGCAGCGCCAGGGCCATTTCTTCCAGCCGCTCGGAATATTCACCCATGATTTTCGCGATTTCTGCCCAGCGGTGGGGATAAACCACATAAAGCACGGACAAGCCTAAACGTTGAAACATATCGCACAGCAGAAAGTGTTTGGGGGAACAGGAACCCTGACCGATTTTTAAAATATTGCGGTAGCCGCGGTAATCCATGACGGCCGGCACGACCGCATAAGGGATATCACGGATGTGGCGAAAGACACTGATTCTCGCCTGGAGCGGGTCTAAACCCTCAGTCCATTCATTGAATTTTTCGTCGACGATGTTCATTGTCAGAACCTGATTTTTTAATAATCCGGCTGCCGCAGGACGTGCAGAAACCGGCGTCCTTATTCAGTGCGGCGCCGCACTTGCCGCAATATTGAGGGATACCGTCGCGGTTTTCCGGCAGCTTAACGCCGCAGGACGGGCAAAAAGATGCATAATCCGGAATATGGGCCTGACAATTCGGGCAGGCGATGCGCAATCCGGCATTCATGCCGTTGAACGGGGAGTTTTTTTGCCCACGCCGGATGAGGAAGACAAAGAAGGCAATCAAACACCCGAAAAAGACAACCGATGCAACCAGGACCGGCCAATTATTCAGTGTGCCGTTCTCCTGGAATGCCAGGAAATCAAACAGGCCGTGCCCGACCATCGCACCCAATAACCCCAGCCACAATACAACCGTCGAATTCTTCTTCTTTAATTTCTTTTGTGCCAGGGGATAGCCCCACAATGCCGAAAACGTGACGTGTGCCAGTGTCGTAAGCGGGGCCCGGATGAGCGCGGTCTGCCAACCGTAAGAAATTAAATACCCGGCATTTTCCAAAGAGGCAAAACCGAGCGCGGCGGCGGATGAATACACCAGACCGTCAATCGGTTCATCATAGTACGGCGATTTGTAAATACTCAACCTGACGACGAGAAATTTGGAGAGTTCTTCAGTAAAACCGGCGACAACAAAAGACATATAGGCCGTTTGTGCGAATGACATGTTGTTAAAACCGTATGTCACATAATTTTGTAAATCGTGAATATGGGCAAAAATAAAAGGCAGAATCAGGGCCGTCTCGATAATGCTGACCGGGATAGTTGCCACCATCCCGAAAACAAAAGTGCGGATGACCAGCCCTTTCGGTTCCGGCCGGTTTTTGTTACCCCGATAAATAAGCCAAAGCCACAGCAAACCCGGCGCTAAACCGAGAACCGGAATCAGCAGGAAACGCATCATCGGACCTTACCTTAATCAGTCAGTTTTAATGACAACGGTGTCCGCAATGTAATCATGCACACCGCGCTTCTTGGATGTAAAAGCGATGACTAAATACATCAATCCAAAAGTAAACGCGTTCAAATAATTTGCCAGGCTGCGGCCCAAAGCCCGCCAGTAACTGACACGGGAACCATCTGGCTTAACAACCTTGATTTTTACAGCTAATTTTCCAAGAGTTTTGCCCCATTTTCCGATGGCAACAGTGTAATAAACAATATCAACGATAAAATTAGTTAATAATGCCCAGCCATAATACGTCCAGAAAGATGCGGGCAAAGTACCGCCTGTCAGCCAGGAATAATTACCGGAGAAACCAATATAGTGGATAAACAGCGGAACAGTGACGATATCAGCAACAATCCCGATGATAATTATGTCAATAAACCAGGCCACCAACCGAATCCAGAAACCAGCATACCGCATTTGATTCTCGTAACCGGTGGACAACGTCTGCGGCAGCGGCAAACCGCACTTATAACAGTACTGAGCCGCGGCGGAATTGACCGCATGACAGCCGCTGCAAATTTTTTTATCGGGAATTGCCGCGTCCGGCAATTTCGCACCGCATTTAAAACAATAAACGGCGGCAGACGGACTGGCAGCGCCGCAATTCGGACAAATTTTATCGGGCCCCGGCGGTGTGCCGGCAGGCGGAGTCGAGGATGGCATTATTTCCGGCGGTTGTTGTCCGCCGCCCTGATTTTCATCAGCGGGTTTTTGTTCCATTTTTACCAAACTCCTGTTGAATTTTATCGTTCAAATTCAGTTGCGAAAGCCTCAGGTTCAGCCGGATTTACTGATTCATTATTGAGGCATATTATCAGGATATTATCACCATCTCACATTGAATGCAAACCGATGGTTGACCGGAATCCGCAGGTAGTATAGAATACGCTCAGGGTAGCAAACGAAAATCCAATTTACAAATTCCAAATGCCAAACAACCAACAAATAATAAAAACACAAAAAAGTTTCGAGAGCAATTATGAATAAAATCGGGGAAATAGTCGAAGCGGCGAGCACCGGGTTTACGGCGGAATGTTACGAGCTGCACGAAATTCCGGCGTTCGGCAGCCTGGTAAAAGTATCCTCTCCGGCCGAGGAGATTTTCGGGATTGTGTGTCAGGCCGGCACCGCCGGCATCGAACCGGGCCGGCATCCGGTGGCGCGCGGCAAGGACGAAACGTCCGAAGAAGCCGTGTATCAGGCCAACCCGCAGTTGATGAAACTGCTGCGCAGCGAATTTCAGGCGCTGGTGGTCGGGCATAAAATTGACGGGAAAATATACCAGTACCTGCCGGCAAAACCGGCCCACATCCACGCTTTTGTGCAGGTTTGCAGTCCGGATGAAATTAAACAGTTCAGCGAGTCGCTCGATTTTATCAGCATCCTGTTGAACAACCGCCTGCCCATCCCCACGGAAGAACTGATAGCCGCCGGTTTACGCGAGATGAGTAAGGCCCAAAGCGACCCGCACGCATTTCTGGTGGCCGGCGGGAAAGCACTAACCTCAATCCTCAGCGGCGATTATTACCGCCTGAAGACAATTTTAGCGAGGCTGAAACAATAAATGGAAACGCAACCTGAGCAAAATCTGGGCATCGTAGTTACCGGTTCGGTAGAGAAAGGCACGGAAGTCCGTCTGGACAGCTCCGCTTCGGTTGAGGACATGGTAGTAGGCCGGTATGTGACCATCGAAGGCAAGAAACGCCGTTTCTTCGGAATGGTAACCGATATCAGCCTGGGTGTAACCGACGAAGGGATTACGATTTCGCCGCCGGATACAACAGACGCCTTCACAGCCGAAATTCTGGAAGGCACGGCGACGTACGGCTCACTGCATGTGCTGCCGATGTTGACCATCGGCGGGGAAATTACAGCCGTCAGCGAAGGGCCGCAGCCGGTAAAAACCGTGCCGAGCCATTTCTCCCGGGTAAAACTAGCTTCGGAAGCAGACATGGAACAGGTCTTCGGGAAAGAGGACGCGGCGCGGTTCTTCATCGGCAACCCGCTGGACATGGAAACAAAGCTCTGCCTGAACCTGGAAGAGCTGGTAAAAAGAAGCAACGGCATTTTCGGGAAAAGCGGCACGGGGAAAACATTTTTGACGCGTCTGCTGCTCATCGGGATGCTGCAAAAAAGCAAAGCGACCAACCTGATTTTCGATATGCACAACGAGTACGGCTGGGCCGGCAGTTTCGAGGGCGGCAAAGGCGGCGTCAAAGCATTGAAGCAACTCTTCCCCTCGAAAGTGGCCGTGTTTACACTGGACGAAGAGAATTCCAGACACCGCGGCGTCTCCACCGACTTTGTGGTTAGAATCGGCTACGATGAAATCGAGCCGGAAGATATCGCGCTGCTGCGCCAGACATTGAACCTCACGGAACAGGCGGTAGAAGCGGTCTATCAACTCAAGCGCCATTTCGGTAAAGGGTGGATGCAGAAAACACTGGATATTTCCGATGCCGACGAAGTCGAAACACTGCTGCAGGGAATGAATATCCACGAAAGCAGCTTCGCCAATTTAAAGCGCGGACTGGCCACCATCCGGCGGCTGCCGTTCCTGGTGCCCCACGCCCAAATCAACGCGGTGGATACCATCCTGGGCTACCTGGACCGCGGCATGAACGTCGTGCTGGAATTCGGGCGGCACCGCGATATTACCACCTACATGCTGGTGGCCAATATGCTGGCGCGCCGGATTTACCAGCGCTACCAGGAGAAAACCGAGGTGGCGATGGCCGGCAAAGTAACGCCGCCGACACCGCTGGTGATTACAATTGAGGAAGCCCATAAATTCCTGAACCACGAAATCGCCAACCAGACGATTTTCGGAGAAATCGCCCGCGAAATGCGAAAATATAACGTGACGCTGCTGGTAATCGACCAGCGTCCCAGCGCCATCGACGAAGAAATCATGTCGCAACTGGGCACAAAAATCACCTGTTTGCTGGACAACGAACGGGACATCGATTCGGTGCTGGCCGGCGTTAACGGGAAAAACGACCTGAAAACCGTGTTAGCCCGGTTGGCCCCGAAACAGCAGGCTTTGATTTTCGGGCACGCCGTGCCGATGCCGGTGGCTTTTCGGCCGCGCGATTGGGGCACGGCCAAATCTTACGAAGAATTCAGCCGCGGGGACAGTTCCGAGAAAAAAGCGGAAAAAGATATCGAGGAATTATTTGGTGAATAGAAAGAAAGTCGGATTAGCCCTGGGAGGCGGCGCCGCCCGCGGGTTGGCACACATCGGGGTACTCGAGGTACTGGAAAAAGAAGGCATCCCCATCGATATAATCGCCGGCACAAGCATGGGTGCGATAATCGGCGGAGTGTACGCCAAAACAGGGAACGCCAGAGCGATGCGGCCGGTGGCCGTCACTTTCGGCTTCCGGAAAATGCGTTACTTTTCCGATTTCACCGTGCCCCGCACCGGGATTATCAAAGGCCGCCGGATTGAAGATGAACTAAAAACGGTCATCGGCAGTAATACTGAATTCAAGGACCTGCGCATCCCGTTTTCCTGCGTGGCGGTGGACATTGATAACGGGGAGGAAGTGGTCATTAATGACGGTAAAGTCTGGGAAGCAGTCAGGGCCAGTTCTTCCGTTCCCGTTATTTTTACGATGGTAAAATGGCACGGCCGGAACCTGGTGGACGGCGGACTGATGAACCCGGTACCGACAAAAACCGTCCGGGACATGGGCGCCGATTTTGTGATTTCGGTAAATGTGCTGCCGTATAAAGCGGTTAGCGACAACCGGGAACCGAGCATCTTTTCGATCATGCTGAAAGCTTTTTACATCCTCGATTCCAAATTTATTGAGACTTCCCTCAGCACCGCGGACGCCGTGATTGAACCGGATGTCGTACATATTTCCTTTACGGATTTTCAGCGTGCCGAAGAATGCATCGAAGCCGGCGTCATTGCCGCTAAAAAAATAGTTCCGGATATCAAGAAAAAACTGGGCATGGCCTGATTACCAGAAAATATTTATGCAAAATGAATCAATCGCGGCACGGACGAAAAGATTACTGGCAAGCTATGACCTGCACGCCAAAAAAGGGCTGGGACAGAATTTTCTGATTGACGGCAATATCCTGAAAAAGATTGCCGCCGCCGCCGAATTAACGCCAACAGATACCGTGATAGAAGTAGGACCCGGACTGGGGATTTTGACCGAAACGCTGGCGGAGCAAGCCGGAAAAGTCATCGCCGTGGAACTGGATAACAATCTGGCGGAAATCCTGAAAACCAATTTTCCCGATTCGGATAAAGTCACGGTAATTAACGGGGACATCCTGAAAATCAACCCCGCCGACATCCTGAGAAAACAGACGGAATATAAGGTTGTCGCGAATTTACCTTATTACATTACCTCGGCGGTAATCCGTCATTTTCTGGAAGCGCCGGTCAAACCGGAGACACTGGTGCTGATGGTGCAGAAAGAAGTAGCGCAGCAGATTACCGCCAAAGCGGGGGAAATGAGCCTGCTCAGCGTAAGCGTCCAGCTGTACGGCAAACCGGCAATCGTCAGTAAAGTGGCGGCCGGCTGTTTTTACCCGGCGCCGAACGTGGACTCGGCGATTCTCAAAATTGCCCTTTATGCCGAACCGAAAATACGGCCCGAAGATATAACCGGTTTTTTCGACGTTGTCCGGGCCGGGTTCAGCGCCAACCGGAAGCAATTACCGAATTCGCTGGCTAACGGCCTGAAATTGGCAAAAACGGACATTATCCCGCTACTGGAACAGGCCGGTATCGACCCGAAAAGGCGGGCCGAGACGCTGACCATCGAGGAGTGGGAGAAGCTTCACAGGGTGTTTAAAAGTAAAGTGTAAGGTACTCTAAGAACAAAACGGAAGATATCCCTGAACCCTGAGGAGATTCTTCGGGTACCGGCGTAACCTCAGAATGATATTGTGAAAAAAGAAGAAAATTGATGTTAATGGTTGAAGCACCGGCAAAAATTAATTTGACACTGGAAGTGCTGGGAAAGCGCACCGACGGCTATCATGAAATCCGCAGCGTCATCCAAACGCTGAGCTTCTGCGACACGCTGCAATTTACGCCCGGAAAGGAAATTAAAATTAAAGGCAACATCCCGGAATGGTCGGGCGAGCAGAGCCTGGTCGCCAAAGCCGTAAAAATGCTGCAGGAAGCTGCCGGCTGCACAAAAGGCGCCGCAATTAAAATAAAAAAACGCATCCCGCTGATATCCGGTTTAGGCGGTGACAGCAGCGATGCGGCGGCGGTGCTGCGCGGGTTGAATCAATTCTGGGAATTGAATTTGCCGCCGAATAAATTACACGACATGGCACAAAATCTCGGTTCTGACGTGTCGTTCTTTTTATCCGGCGGGACGGCTTTAATGGCAGGCCGCGGGGAAACAATCACCGCTTTGCCGCCGCTGCCGCACCAGTGGGTTATCCTGATTATTCCGGACGTATCCAGAATTCCGGGAAAAACAAAACGGCTTTACAGCATGCTACAGCCGTCTTATTTCACCGACGGGAAAATTACAGACAAACTGGTAACGGATTTGAAATCACACGGCGAGTTTAACGCGGCGGCGCTTTTCAATATTTTTGAGAACGTCGTTTTTGCGCACGGGGAGGAATTAACCAATTTCCGCGACCATTTACTGAAACTGGGCGCACCCAACATTCACCTGGCAGGTTCCGGGCCGACTTTATTCACGATGCTGGATAAAAAACCACAGGCAGAAGATTTGTGGAAGCGGCTGAAAGACCTAAAGATGGATGTCTATTTAACCGAGACCCGTAATTCCTGACCAAATTTGCACTGTCTATCGAAATTGTTCATTATCACTTTATTACACCACTTAATAATTGTGTCTCTGGATCCCGACTTGCGGCGGGATGGAATGCCTGCTGTTTTGTTATTTGCAATTATTTGATTTCACGGCACCCACTGGCAGAAAGTATGCAATGACGATATAATAGTGGCAAATATTAAAAATAACGGAGGGCCGAAATGACGCAAACAGATGATAACTTACGGGAAGCTTTTGCCGGGGAAAGCCAGGCGAACCGCCGCTACACTTTTTTTGCGGAAAAGGCGGAAAAAGAAGGGCTGAAACAGGTCGCGCGCCTTTTTCGAGCTGCCGCTGAGGCGGAGACAGTGCATGCCCGCAACCACTTTAACGCCATGGACGGCGTCGGCTCCAGCGTGGATAACCTGAGCGCCGGCGTTATCGGGGAGCACCTGGAATTCACGCGGATGTATCCCGGTTTTATTGAGAAGGCGGCTGAAGAGGAAAATGCCCGGGCGCAGAAATCATTCGAATGGGCCAATGCCGTGGAGGAAATCCACTATAACATGTACCAGGAAATGCTGAAACTGGTTAAAGCCAAAAAAGCCCCCAAAGACGAGCCGTATTATGTCTGCCCGGTCTGCGGGAACACCGTTGCCGGTAACGCCCCGGACATTTGTCCCATTTGCGGCACCCCCGGCAGTAAATTCAAAAAAATCGAATAGGAAATAACAGGAAAATTAAAATGACGACAAGTTCTCAAAACAAGCCGGTCAATACATGGAAATCAACAACAGCCGGCGTCCTCAGCCTGGTTGCCGGAGTGCTGGCAATCATCTTCGCATTTGCTATGCTGGGGAGGCATGAAGTCATCACGCTGGGAATTGCCCATGCCGGAAGATGGCGGGTGGTGGGCATTTTCGTGCTGCTGATGGGCATTATGTCAATCATCGGCGGGATTTTTGCTTTAATGCGGAAAGCCTGGGGTGCGGCATTAGCCGGAGCAATCACGGCTTTATATCCCTGGGGCATTTTCGGCATCCTGGCAATTATTTTTGTAGCCATGGGTAAACAGGAATTCAGTAAACCGGCAGCCAAAGTCGCGGAGAATAAACCGGCCGGAACGTAAAATAATAGCTTTTAGCTGTCAGTCGGGTTATAAACAGGGGGATGATTTTTAGTTTAGAATCATCCCCCTGATTTCGTTAATTATCTTTGTCTGCCGGGTCGAAAAACGCAGGTAACGGGTAATTTGCAGCAAATCTTCCGCATTCAAACGATACAGCAGCAACCCGAGATAAGTATCGGGGTTGGCCTCACCGGACTGCCTGGCTTTTTGGAATCGAGAAACCAGCCAATCATCAGCTTTGAGGGAAGGATGCAGCGCTATTAAAACACCGAGTTCAGCGGCACGCCGCAGGTATTTTTCCGGCTCTTTTTCTTTCAGTACCAACTCCATTTCATGCCGGAGGCGGTACCCGCCGACAGTTTTCATCAGCGGCAAGTCTCTTTTTAGTAACGAAAGCGTCGCCGGTTCGATGCGGAAACCCAGGCGCTGTTCGTAACGCACGGCACGCCAGATCCGCGTGGCATCCTCACTGAAGCTCTTATCATGCAGGACACGGATTTTTTTTGCTTTCAGGTCCTGACGTCCGCCGTAAAGGTCGATCAATTCTCCGTAATTGTCAGGATTAAGGCTGATGGCCATCGCATTGACGGTAAAATCACGGCGGAAAAGGTCGGTTTGCAAAGTGCCGGCGGTAACCACGGGTAAAGCACCGGGTCTGGCATAGGTTTCGGTGCGGGCCATCGCAATGTCAATCGACCATTTGCCCAGTTCGATTTTAGCGGTATTAAACATCAAGTGCGCGGCAAGTTTACCGCACGTTTTTTCGGCGAAAGCGGCGGCCAGACCGACAGCATCGCCTTCCACGACAAGGTCAACATCGCAAACATCACTTGCCTGCGCCAGCAGCAGGTCGCGGACAACGCCGCCCACCAGGTAAAGCCGCTGCTTCCGTTCGCCGGCAATTGCGACAGCATCGTTCACCAGCGCTGTCAGGTCAGCCGGTAAATTTTTTTCAATTTTTTCAGCCAGATTGATTGGTTGGGACATCAGTCTTCACCGCAGAATTTATTCACTATCTTACCATAATGGGACTACTGAATTAGTGTATTTTCTAAAAGAAAAGGATTTCCACAGACAGACTATAGAAGATAAATCCATCTGTATCACTCCCGTTCGTACATCCGGGACCTGCTACCTTTCTCGAAAAGGGAGAGTTATTTGTAAAATCTATTACTTTATTGATTACACAACTTTTTCAGTAATCTCCATAACCGCCTTGAGACTATTTCCTCGTTCCGATTTCCCTGCCGACAGAAAAACCTTTGCCGAGGGATTTGCCTAAAGTATAGTACTCCGTAGTGGAACCCATGCCGTAGACAAACGGCTGGATTTTATTGAGGTCCGGTTTGCCGTCGGTGAGGCAGCTTTCAGTAACGTGGGTTTCGATGACCTGCCCGATGATTAGTTGGTGCGTGCCCAGGTTCAGGATGTGCTCCACTTTGCAGGCCAGATTGACCGGACATTGTTCGATAAGCGGCGCATTGGTCAACTGGCCGTAAAAAACATCGAATTTGCAGGCCGCGACTTTATCCACTTCCGCGCCGGAGACCATGCCGCAGTAATCTGTTTCTTTGACAATATCAGCCGAGGGGATGTTGACCGAAAATTCCCGGTTTTGGATTCCTTTCAACGTGTAGCGCGCCGGACGGATGGCCACGGAAACCATCGGCGGATTGCTGCAGGCCACGCCGCACCACGCCACGGCCATGAAATTAGGTTTACCGTCGACCATAGTACCGACTAAAACGGTAGGCGGCGTACAAATCAGAGGCTGGGGAGTTGCTAATACTTTTTTCATCTTAATTTTTCCTTAATGTTATTTCACCTGCAGCAGGGCAAAACCGCTCTTTTTATCGAGGATGCGCCGGGCATCAACACCGGTGATTTCGTAGACAATAGCCTCAGCGACGAGCCAGGTCTTAACCCCGGGACGGATGCAGCCGGTGGTGGTTTTGCCGGAACGCCCCAAGGCGGCATGCATGTGCATCCCGGTTTTGCCATTTTCACCCGGCGCGAGGACACCAACGCCCACCACTTCATGGGCGCCGTCGATCGGCAGCAGCATCGCGTCCGGTGGCATCCGGTCGGAGATACGCGGCCCGACGACTACCTGCCCGCTGCCAATGCCGCCCACGAGCAGCACAAAACCGTTCTTAATCTTTTTTTCTTCCGCGAATTGCTCCAGCGCGGCGGGCAGCAAATCGCCCTCTTCCAGCCGGATAACAAAGACTCGCCCCATTTTCCCTTCAGCAAATTGCATAAAATTCTCCTTGTGTCGAAATTCTAAATCCGAAACTCTAAATACTAAACAAATTCGAAGTTTAAAATCAAAAAAAGGTAATTTATGTACTCGATATTTTTATTTTATTATATTTGGATTTGTTTAGCGCTTAGGATTTAGATATTAGAGTTTCCCGCTGCTGTTTGTCAATGTTCCGTCTGTGTTAAAATAAGCCGATGATTCCTATCAAACTTACGATGCGCAACTTCATGCCCTACCGGGAAAACGTGCCCACGCTCGATTTTACCGGCATCCATCTGGTGAGCATTTGCGGGGACAACGGCAACGGGAAATCGGCGATTATTGACGCCATGACCTGGGCATTGTGGGGCGAAACCCGCGCCAAACGGGATGACGACCTGATTCACCAGAATGCCAGCGAGACAGAGGTGGAGTTCGAGTTTGCCGTCGGGGAACAGAAATACCGCATCATCCGCAAACACGCCCGTCCGAAACGGAAAGGGACTTCAGGGCAAACGTCGCTGAGTTTTCAAATTGCGGGCGAAAACGGTTTCCGGCCGCTGGACGGCGACTCGATTCCCCAGACCCAGCAGAAAATTATCGATATGCTGCATATGGATTACGGCACTTTCACCAACAGCGCTTTCTTACGGCAGGGCCACGCCGACGAATTTACAACATCCAACCCGGCGAAACGCAAACAGGTGCTGGCAAATATCCTGGGGCTCACCGATTACGACGGATTTGAAAATCAGGCCAAAGACATCGTCAGACAGCGTGAAATGCTGCGGGCACAGCTTATGGTCTCAATCGCCGATATTAACCGCGAGCTGGAGACCAAAGCCGCCGGTGAAGAAGAACTGCAAAAAGCCCAGATTGAACTGGAAGTGACCGATAAATTCCTGAAAGAACAGGAAACAATACTGAATTCACTGCGGCAGCAAAAGGAATTACTGGAGAGCAAACGCGCGCATTTACTGCAACTGGAAAAAAACATCGCGGAACGGACCCGGACGCTGACACAGTGGCAGGAACATATCCGGCAGCTCAATATCCGGATTGCGGAGCATGAAGCCGTGATGGCGCAGCGGGCCGGGATTGAAGAAGCCTACCGGAAACTGACCGAAACAAAAACTTTAAACGATACGTTAAATAAAAACCTGGCGCTGGTCAATAAACTCAGTCAGCGCCGTCACGAACTGGAAATGTTCGTCGAACGGGAAAGCCAGACGCTGACCAAAGAACATGCCCTGCTGCAGAGCAAAGTCACCGAGCTGGAAAAAACTTTTCAGGAATTGCCGCAGCTGAAAGCAGAAGCATCACAGGCACAGAATCAACTACAGGGCCTCGCGGCGGCAGAGGAGACTCTACACTGTAAGAAAGAAGCCTCCCAGGATACAATCGCCCAAATCCGCAGTCTGGAAGCAGACAAAAGCCGCCTGGAAAAAGAATCGGCGGAAATCGACGAAAAATTAAACCTGCTGCTGCGCCAGCCCGGTAACGCCAGATGCCCCGTTTGCCAGACCGAACTGGGCGCCGCCGGACTGGAGCACATTTCCACCCACTACAACGCCGAAAAACAGGGCAAATCGGACGCGCTGCAACACATCGCGGCGGAAATCGAACAAAAGAAAGCCTCCGCAAAGATAACCGAAACTGAAATCGCACAGGCGGAGAAAACGCTGGCCAAAGAAAAGGCACAGGCGCAAGGCCGTTACGGCGCGGTAGAAAGAGAAATCAGCCGGGCCGAAGAAGCCGGCCGGCAGCTGACAGACATCCGGGAAGATTTAAAACAGGTGGAGGAGCGCCTCGCACGCAAGGACTTCGCCACAGCCCAGCAGGAAGCCGCCGCGCAGATTATTGCCGAATTGGCCGCACTGCAATATGACGCGCAAAAACATGAAGAGGCCCGTCTGGAACTGGTCAACCTGCAAAAATACGAAGGGCCGAAACAGCGCCTGGCGGAGGCCGACCGGCTCATCGAGCAGGAAAGAGAAGACCGCGGCCGCGCCGAAAAATCCGCCGTCGAATTACAGGAAAATCTGAAAAACGATAATCAGCAAAAACAGGAATTAACGCAGGAAACAGCGGCGCTGCCTCAGGTTGCGGGCAGCCTGCAGCGGGCGGATACCGAAGTTAAAAAACTAACCGCCGGGCAAAAACAGATTCAGGAAAAAATCGGGATGATTAAAGGCAAACTGGAATATTATTCCCGGCGCGAGTTGGAAAAATCCGAGAAAGAAACACAGTTGAATTCGGCGGTGAAAGAAGCCGCGATATATCATGAACTGGCCGAGGCTTTCGGCAAGAAAGGCATCCAGGCATTGCTGATTGAAACAGCTTTGCCGGAAATCGAAAATGAAGCGAACAAACTGTTAGCAAAAATGACTGAAAACCGCATGCACGTGAAAATTGAAACACAGAAAGAAACGCAGAAAGGCGAAGTCGCGGAGACGCTGGAAATTAAAATCTCGGACGAACTGGGCACCCGTAATTATGAGATGTACAGCGGCGGCGAAGCCTTCCGGATTAATTTCGCCATCCGCATCGCGCTGTCACGCATGCTGGCACGAAGGGCCGGCGCGCCGCTCCCCACCCTGATTATCGATGAAGGATTCGGGACGCAGGATGCCTCAGGAATCGAGAAACTGAAAGAAGCCATTAATTCCATCCAGGACGATTTCGAGAAAATCCTGGTGATTACTCATGTCGAAGAACTGCGGGACGCTTTCCCGGCGCGCATTGACGTTGTAAAAACCGCGGAAGGCTCAACCATCAGTTTGAACTAGAGAATTTTTGTTCTTGTAGCAACAACAACCTCAAATTACAGTTTTTGTTATTTGCCATAAAAAAGAAGAAAGATGAAGTTATTACTTTCTTTTAATGAATCTTTCCGA
>Ga0182027_10002166_pt1 | contig 32038 bp, 32 predicted proteins | sample 712E1DmetaG_FD_121300 | JGI IMG/M metagenome (GOLD analysis project Ga0182027, IMG submission 121300) | Permafrost microbial communities from Stordalen Mire, Sweden - 712E1D metaG (Illumina Assembly) | ecosystem: Environmental > Terrestrial > Soil > Wetlands > Permafrost | place: Sweden...
CTTTGTCTCCAGAAAAAACAGGCTCTTTCGTCACGTTTCAGCTTCAGACTGGAACGATTGGAAGTGGCATTTCCGTAACAGAATCACTTCTGTCAAAGATTTATCACGTTTCATTCCTTTATCCGACAAAGAACAATCCCAACTCAAACTTGTGACCGCAAAATATCCGCTGGCAATTACGCCATATTATCTATCACTGATCGACCTGGATAATCCCAATGACCCCGTGCGCAAGCAGGCTATTCCATGTATTGAAGAAATCAGCATGGGCGAACTGGGGATGGAAGACCCCCTGGAAGAAAAAAGGGATTCCGTCGTGCCCGGCCTGGTGCACCGTTATCCCGACCGCGTTTTGATGGTCCTGACCGATATCTGCCCGATGCTGTGCCGCCACTGCACGCGCAAACGTGAATGGCACAACGGCGGGTGGGTGCGTAACGATGCCGAAATTGAGGCGATGCTGGATTACATCCGGCGCACACCTCAGGTCAGAGATGTAATCATTTCCGGCGGCGACCCGTTGACACTTTCGACGGAACGCCTGGAAAGCATCATTTCCCGAATCAGAGCAATCCAGCATGTAGAAATAATCCGTATCGGCACGCGGTTCCCGGTGGTTTTACCGCAGCGTATCGATGCAGAACTGTGCAACATGCTGTCCAAATATGGTCCAATCTGGTTGAATACCCATTTCAATCATCCTAACGAGATTACACCCGAATCCGCCCGCGCCTGCGACCGTCTGGTCCGGGCCGGCGTACCGGTAAATAATCAATGCGTGCTGATGCGCGGCATCAACGATACAGTCGAAATCCAGATGAAACTGGGGCAAAGCCTGCTGAAGAGCAAAGTGCGCCCGTATTATCTCTTCCAGTGTGACGAAGTACAGGGTACCGAGCATCTGCATACATCCGTCGAGACCGGCATTAAAATCATGGAAGGTTTACGCGGCCGCACCTCCGGCCTGGCAATACCGACCTATGTTATCGACCTGCCGTTCGGCGGCGGTAAAGTCCCGCTGCAGGCCAATTACGTCGTCGCACAGAGCGAAGACGAGATAATACTGAAAAACTATCAGGGCCGTCTCTTCCGTTTCCGCAACCCGGTTTATGCCGACGAGGCGACCGGAACAGAAATTAACAGCGACGGTACCCCGCTCGCTAATGCCGAATTAAATACTGAAAAAATCCCGGTTCCGGTAGCTAGGAGATAAACTGATGCGGGTCGGCCTGTCATTTGACCTGAAAGAAGCACTGGTCCGGGGTAATTGTGCTCCCGGCAAGACGCCGGACGACATGTTCGAAGAGTACGATTCGCCGACAACCATCGGCTATATCCAGCGCGCGATTGAAGGGCTGGGGCACTCTACGGTCAGACTGGGCGGCGGCCCGGAACTCATGCGCAATATCCTCGATGAAAAAGTGGACATCGTCTTTAACATTGCTGAAGGCCGCGGCACATACCGCAGCCGCGAGGCGCAGGTACCCTCGATACTGGAAATGCTGGACATCCCGTATGTCGGTTCTGACCCGGAATGCCTGGCGGTCTGTCTGGACAAACACCTGACCAAGAAACTGCTGAAAATGGAAGGCATCCCGACACCGGACTGGCGGCTGATTAACAATCAGCGGGAATTAACCGAGACGGACTGGAAAGGTTTTCCTTTTCCGGCCATCGTCAAACCTTCGTTTGAAGGTTCCAGCAAAGGAATTCACGCGAATTCGCTGGTGGATTCCGCGGCACAGGCGGCGGCCACAGTGGGCGAAATGCTGGAGACTTACCGGCAACCGGTGCTGGTGGAACAATTCATTGACGGCGACGAAGTAACGGTCGGCATGCTGGGCAATTCCCCGGTCAAAGTACTGGGGATGATGAAAATTATCCCGCGCAAGCAGAGCAACCGTTTTGTTTATACCGTTGAAGTAAAACGGGACTGGAAGAACCTGGTGGATTACGAATGCCCCGCGCATCTCAAAGAGGCAACCACGAAGAAGATTGCCGAATACAGTCGTAAAACATTTGAGATGCTGGGCTGCCGGGATTTTTCCCGGATTGACTTCAGAGTTAGCGCTGACGGCATACCGTATATGCTGGAGATAAACCCACTGCCCGGGCTAGGCGATTATAGCGACCTGATAATTATGGCAGTTAAACTGGGCTGGAAGCATGAAGAGCTGATTGCTTCGGTATTCAACGCTGCTCTGGAGAGATACCCGCTGTGTGTGCACGTATAGCAATCGTTTATAACAAGCCGGAAGTGAGCCGCTACAGTTCGCGGGGTGAAGATACCGCAGTGCTGGGTGTGCTCGAATCTGTTGAGGCGGTCAACAAGGCGCTCGTCGAACTGAAACACGACGTGGTTTTACTGCCGCTTTCACCCGGCGACGACATCAAGAATTCACTGGCGTCGGTGGGCGCCGACCTGCTGTTCAACCTATTCGAAGGTTTTTGCGGTTTCCCCGAGACCGAGGCGCTGGTCCCAGATTTCGCCGAAGAATTGAGGATTCCCTATACCGGGTGTCCCAGTTCTGTTTTACGGCTTGCATTGAATAAAGCCAAAGCCAAAGCGCTGCTGAAATCGGCCGGTATCCGGACACCTTCGGGACAGGTGCTCAAGCCTGAAAACTTAGGCGATTTTAATCTTACCTATCCCTGTATTGTGAAGCCGTGCAGCGAAGATGCCAGTCACGGTATTTCAGATTTAAGCGTGGTAGAAGATTTAGCCGGATTAACCCGGCAGGTAAACATGATAAGCAATGCCTACGGCGGGCAGGCATTGGTAGAAGAGTTTGTGGGCGGCCGGGAGTTCAACGCAACCGTGATGGGCAATACCGAGTATACGGCATTGCCGCCTTCGGAAATCGTGTATACATTGCCGGAAGGGATGCCCAAGCTGCTGACTTTCGCGGCCAAATGGGAAATCGGCAGCGTTTACTATTTGAATACGCAACTGACCTGTCCGGCCAAAATCAGCCCGGCGGAAAAACGCGCCATCACGATGACAATCGTTAAAGTCTATCAGCTCTTCGGCTGCAAGGGTTACGCGCGGGTGGATATGCGGCTGGATAAAGAAGGCAAGGTCAACGTCATCGAGGTCAATCCGAACCCGGATATTTCACCGGGCACCGGCGCCGCGCGCCAGGCAGATGCCGCCGGGATGACCTATGCCCGTTTTATGGATAAAATAATAAATTTAGCATTTGAGAGGTTCCCGTGGGTACAACCAGCATCCGTCCGATAACCGTCAAAGATAAACAGCACGTAATGCATATTCTGAAGAACACTCCAGAATTTTTGCCGCCCGAAGTAATCGTCGCCGAAGAGTTAATCGACGCATTTTTGGAAGAAGAGAGAAGCTCCGGTTATCATATCTACGTAGCGGAGCTGGACGGCGAAATTGCCGGCTACGTCTGTTACGGGGACACGCCGCTCACCGAAGCAACCTGGGATTTATACTGGATTGCGGTGGCCAACGATAAACAGGGGTACGGCATCGGCCGGATATTAATGCAGCACGCCGAAGACGATATCAAGAGAATGCACGGCAGGCTGGTAATGGTTGAGACCTCCGGGAAAGCGGACTATAATAAGACCAGACGATTCTATGAAAAACTGAATTACCAGAAAATGTGCCAGATTCCCGATTACTATGCACCGGGTGACGATCTGGTACTCTACAGCAAAAGAATCGGATAAAAGCCGCCTGATAATTCACGCGGGGCAGGTTCACGGACATGAGTAATTTCTTCCACGATTTTGTGCTGACTTTTCTGCCGCTCTTTATCGTTGTTGACGCACTGGGCAACGTCCCCATCATTCTCAGTTTGAGCGAAGGGATGACCGCCAAACAACGCAACGATGTGATTAACATCGGGGTGGCCACAGCTACGGTCGTCGGGTTAATCTTCCTGTTTTTCGGCAGATGGATACTGAGCGTGATGGGAATTTCGCAGGGCGCTTTCACCATCGCCGGCGGACTCATCCTGCTGGTATTCTCTCTGAGATATCTGACCGCCGGGCGGTGGATGGACATCATCAAGGAAGAAATGATTGCGGTCGTGCCCATCGGCACACCGCTGATTGTCGGGCCGGCAACGATCACCACGCTGCTGCTGCTTTCCACGCAATATTCGCTTTATATCATCCTGATTTCGCTGGCAATCAACCTGATTCTTTCCTGGCTGGCTTTCATGGCGGCCGGCCAGATATCCCGTTTTTTAGGGAAGGGCGGCCTGAAAGCCGTTTCGCAGATTTTTAACCTGCTGCTGGTCTCCATCGCGGTGAGCATGATTATCCGCGGCCTGGTTTTGAGCAATATCATCCATACCCTTTAGGGGACTAAAATAGATAGGATACTGGAACAAAGGAAGTACTACATGCTGCCGGAAAACGGAACAAAACACAAAATCGAGGTCGCCATCAGGGCGATGGAAATTGACGATGTAAGCGCGGTTTATCATCTCGGCGAAAAACTTTTTACCAGCGACGAATTCCCCATTCTTTACCGCACCTGGGACCCGTACGAAGTAACGGAATATTTCACCACCGAATCCGAATACTGTCTGGTGGCGGAAACCGAGGACGACCGCATTGTCGGGTTTGTGCTGGCGAACATGGTGGAAAAAGAAGGCACGGCCTGGAAAAAATACGGCTACCTGACATGGATCGGGGTGGAAGAAGGTTTCCAGCGGACGAATTTGGGCCAGCGCCTCTACAACAAAATCGAAGATACTTTCCAGAAAAACGGCGCCAGGATGGTAATGGCGGATACCGATGCGGAAAACGCCGGCGCGCTGGCTTTTTTAAATGCGATGGGATTATCGCCACGCGCACAGCATGTCTGGCTGGCGAAGACTTTGCAGAAACCGAGGAAGAAAAAGAAAGAAATTATAGGTAAGGAATAAACTATAAACGGCACAAAAGAGATAGGGCGTTGTGATATCATTAACGATGCTATCACCAAAAAGTTATGTGCCTGACATTTCCCCCTCACCTTAATCCTCTCCGTCAGGGAGAGGCGAATCGGACTTTTAGTAAAAGGTACTTAATTGCCGAATACGAACGATAATCTAACTCAAATCCAGCCGGACAGGTTGAAAAACCTGGTCAAAGAACTGGTCAATATCTACAGCCCTTCCGGAAAAGAAGAGGAAGTGCTGGAATTTACCGAGCAGTATCTGAAAAGCCACGGGCTGCCGGTCATCCGGCAGCAGGTGGACGAGAACCGCTACAACCTGGTGGTGCTGCCGGAGGACGAGAACGTCGACCTGTGTTTTGTGGGGCACCTGGACACGGTGGCGGCTTACGACCTGGATGATTTCGGGTTCTCGGAGGATGAAGGCCGGATTTACGGCCTGGGCACGGCGGACATGAAGGCCGGCTGCGCGGCGATGATTGAGGCTTTTATTGCTTTGCAGGCGAATAAAAAGAAAATGCCGCCGGTGGGGCTGGCGCTGGTGGTTGGGGAAGAGGAAGACAACAGCGGAGCCAAGGTGCTGGCGCGGGAATACAGCTTCCCCTGGGCGCTGGTGGGGGAGCCGACCAACATGACGGTCTGCCTGGGGCATTACGGCTACCTGGAAGTGCTTTTACGCACGCACGGCAAGCGGGCGCATTCCTCGATGCCGGAGCTGGGACAAAATGCCATCGAATCGATGTTGAAACTGCTGCTGCGGGTGACGGATTATGCCACGACGGGCACCGAAGGGCTGGTCTATAACATCCGGGAACTTTCAGGGTTTCCCAGCGGGTTTGTGGTACCGGATACCTGCGAAGCCTATGTCGACCTGCATCTGCCGCCGCATTCGCAAATCGATAAACTCAAGACTGAGCTGGAACACATCGTGGAAAAAGCCGGTAAGGAAATCCCGGGATTGGATGCAGTATTGCGGTTTGAAGAAGCCCGCCCGGGCTACCGCATTTCCAACGAAAGATTATTAGTCAAGAAATTGCAGAAGATTTTCCAGGAAATGGCCGTACCATGGGAACCGCAGGATTTCCGCTCCCATTCCGATGCCAATATCCTCTGGTCGGACGGGGTGGACCCGATTATCCTGGGGCCGGGGCGGCTGGAAGAAGCGCACACGCCGGAAGAATCCGTCAATTTCGCACAGGTGCTGAAAGCTGCCGAGATTTATTTGAATTTCGCGCTGATTTTATGACGCAAATCTGGCCCCAACCGTTCAAAGCAAGCCAATAACCGATGTTTAGCCGGATGCAGTAATCTGGCACTATGGAATTATGCATTCAGGAGAAGGTAATTGGAAAGAAAATTTAGAGTTTCGGCAGGAGCCATTATTATCCGAAACGATGAAATATTGCTGGTCAGAACTCTGAATAGCGAGGGAAAAGATTTCCTGGTCGCACCGGGCGGTGGCGTGGAAAGCGATGAGGGCATTAATCAAGCCTGCATCAGAGAAGTGCGGGAAGAGACCGGAATTGAAGTAAGGCCCGATAAGATACTTTTTGTTGAGGATTTGGTCTGGCAAAACAAGAGAGTGGTGAAAATCTGGTTTCTCTGTAATGTTACCGGCGGGGAATTAGCACGTACTCAAGGCGCCGTCGAGGAAGGTCTTATCGAGGCCAGATGGTTTCGAAAAAACCAATTGAAAAATGAAATTGTTTTTCCGTCGGTGCTCATGCACCATAATTGGGGTTCTTTTATCGAAGATAATTGGAAAACACAATATCTGGGAATGGAAAATTCCGACTTCGACCTTTGATCGAGGTTTAGTAAAACTTTGCCTGATAACCAAAGTCCGGATTATGGGCTTTTTCAACCATGTTCCGTTAACGTGATACAATATCCATTATCAAAGTAATTACTTAATTGTCATACTGAGCCCTTGGTTACTAAGATTAAACATAAAAGAGCGAAGTATCCAGTATTAGTGAAAAAAGGGAAACTAGATTCTTCATTACATTCAGAATGACAGATATTATTGAGGAAACTATAAATATGGATGCAAAAAGCCTGGAGATGCTGGAATTCCACCGCGTGCGGGAAATCATCGCGGGATATACGTCTTTCCCCGCCAGCACTGCGCTGGCACTGAGCCTCCAGCCCATCTCCGATTATGAAAAAATAAACCTGTTATTCAAACAGTCGTACGAAGCCCGGCAGATACTGGCAGTGGAGCACGATTTCCACATCGGGGAGATTGAGGATATCCGCGAACCGGTAGGGTTAGCCGCGCGCGGCAAGATGCTGGAACCTTTGTCGCTGGCGCACGTGGCGCAGGCGCTGGCCAATATCCGCTACCTACATTCCACTTTGAGCAAAATGGCGGCGGATTTCCCGGTGATCTGGGATATCGCCAAGAATATCGTCGAACTGCGCTCGCTGGAAAAGAGCATCGATAACTGCATTTCAGTGGACGGCGAAGTCCAGGATTCGGCTTCAGTACATTTAGCGTCGCTGCGGCAGCAAATCCGGCGGCGGCGCCATGACATGCTGAGCAACCTGGAGAGTTTTATCCGGTCACCGGAGGGCCAAAAGCTGGTGCAGGAGCAGATTGTCACCGAGCGGGAAGGCCGCTACGTTATCCCGGTCAAGGTCGAAGCCAAACACGAAATTAAAGGCATCGTCCACGACGTTTCCAATACCGGCGCGACCATTTTCGTCGAGCCGTGGGAAACGGTAGAGGAAGGCAACGAGCTGCGGGGATTTGTGAACGAAGAACGCCGTGAAGTCGAAAGAATCCTGACCAGCCTCAGCGTGGAAGTCGGGCTGCACGAGCAGGAAATCAGCCGGGACATGACGCTGGCGGCGGAGCTGGATTTGATATTCGCCAAAGCTAAATACGCCCGGCGGGCCAAAGCCGCCGAACCGCAGATGGTGCCCTTTACCAAGGAACACAGACCGGAACTGCATTTGCTGGAAGCACGCCATCCGCTGCTGGGCGAACGGGCGGTGCCGCTGGATATCGTTATCGGGCAGGAATACACGATTCTGGTAATTACCGGCCCCAACACCGGCGGTAAAACGGTGGCGCTGAAAACAATCGGCCTGCTCAGCCTGATGGCGCTGGCGGGCATCCCCATCCCGGCCTCGGAAAAGAGCCAGATTCCGGTTTTCGACGGCATTTTTGTGGATATCGGCGACGAGCAGAGCATCGAGCAGACGCTTTCGACTTTCAGCTGGCATATCACCAACATCACGCGGATAATTCATCAGGCGACGGACAAGAGCATGGTGCTGCTGGACGAGCTCGGCACGAGCACCGACCCGGCGGAAGGCTCGGCTTTATCCCGCGCCATTTTACTGCATTTCCTTTCGAAATCAACGATGGCGATTGCGACGACGCACCTCGGGGATTTGAAAATATTCGCGCATGTCACGCCCGGCCTGCAGAATGCCTCGCTGGACATTAATCCGGTGACTTTAACCCCGACATATCATTTGACGGTCGGTTTGCCCGGCGGCAGCAACGCCATGGCCACGGCGGCGCGTCTGGGACTGGACGCGGATATCGTCGAACGGGCCACGGAAATGCTCTCCAAAGGTACCAGGGAAATGGAAACACTGCTGGCGCATTTAGCCGAAGAAAGAGATAAAACGCAGCAATTGCGGCTGGAACTGGAAAAATCGAAGCAGGATACCGAAAAGCTGAAAAGCGAATGGGAAAAACTGGTCAAGGACCTGAAATCTAAGGAAAAAGCGGTAATCCAGGAGACGCGCGACCGGGTGGTCACAGAAGCCGCCGAATTGCAGCGGGAAATCCGGCAGGCCGCTGCTGATTTACGCAAAGTGAAATCGAAAGATGCAGTGGAACGCACACGGAAAACACTGGTTTCCGTTCAGGAGAAGATCCGCGCTGTCGAATGGCAGCCGCCGGCCGGCACCGATAAGGAGAATGAAGTCGAGGCCGAGCCGGATAATACGATCATGACCGGTGATACCGTGTTCCTGAAAGAAGCGAATCTGGAAGCCACCGTATTAAAAGTGGACACGGTTAACGGGGAAATCGAAGTGCAGGCCGGCCAGACCAGGATTAAACTGGGATTGGAAGGTGTGGATAAAGTGGTGCCTTCAGAGCAAAGCGGCTCGGTTAATTATATTCCTCTCATCAAACCGCCGCCGACAAAGATTGTGTCGCCGGAACTGATGATGCTGGGGAAACGCGCGGAAGAAGTCGAGCCGATGCTGAACAAATACCTGGATGATGCCAGTCTGTCGGCTTTAACCCAGGTGCGGATTGTGCACGGCAGCGGCACGGGGGTGCTGCGGCAGATTGTCCGCGACATGCTTTATACCCATCCGCTGGTGAAGTCTTTCCGGCCCGGCGAAAAGGGGGAGGGTGGGAATGGCGTGACCATTGTGAGACTGGGGAAGTAAGCAAATTCCACCCTGAGTTTTTCCGCTGGTCTCCGTACCCGATAAATAGAGATGGAGATTCTTCAGGCCGTAAGGTGCGTAACTTCAGAATGGGATCAGCAATATAAGGGAAAGATACATTCATGGGTGTTAGATGAGTATACAACTAAGAAATTATTCAGGGAAAAAAGATTTTGAAGCAATCTGCGATTTCCTGACAACTAATTATGAACCGGATAATGCGGACGGAAACTGGCTGGAACCACGATGGGAATATATGCATTTCCGGTCGGATATCATAAGTAAAATCGATACCGGCAAGATTGGTATCTGGGAAGATAACAGTAAAATTATCGGAGTGGCGCATCCGGAAGAATCTGCCGGCAAGTTATTCCTGCAAATCCATCCCGAATACAGGTTTTTAAAAGCAGAGATGCTGGATTATGCGGAACATACTTTATTTGGTATCGATAAGCAAGGAAAGAAGTTTATCATGGTTTCCGTTTATGATACCGATACCGAACTCGTTGATATCGTGAAAAAGCGCGGATACAGGACAAAACAACCGACTACTGATGATTACCTGTCACAGTATTCCATTCCAGAGGTGTTTCCTGAAATACATTTACCGGATGGATTCAAATTAAAAAGCGTACAGGAAGAAAACAAGCCTGAAAAAGTACAGAGATTATTATGGCGGGGTTTCGACCATCCGGGCGAACCGCCGGCAGAGCAGGCTTCTGTATGGGAAACAATACAGGCTGCCCCGAATTATCGGCGGGATACGAATATCATAGTGGAAGCTCCAAACGGATATTATGCGGCTTATTGCGGTATGTGGTATGTCCCGGAAAACAGGTATGGGTATGTGGAACCGGCGGCGACTGAACCCAAATATCGAAAATTAGGATTGGGTCGTGCAGCGGTATTAGAGGGAATTCGGCGGTGCGGGATATCAGGTGCGAAGACGGCATATGTAACTACCGGGAAACTGTTTTATGCCAGTATCGGTTTTAAAAGAATCCGCTCCAACCACTGGTGGAGAAAAGAAATTTAAATGTTAACCGCAAGAAATTATAAACTGACCCGAGAAAAAACCGGCGTTTTGTTGCAAGGTTTGGCAAATAAGAAAGAAGACGCACTGACGGTATTTTTACCTTCGGGGATGACGACGGATGAAGTCGCTGCTTTTCTGCAGAAAACACCGAAAACAGAATCAATTCCCTACGATGCCGTGAGGCTGGCGGCGACTGCTCCCACCGGTTCGGTGCTATTCTGGGGAATATCACAGAAATCGATTATTTCACCGCCGTTTCCCATTAAAGAAAAGTATATTACCGGCGGTTATGAAACGGAACCGCTGCTTTCCTTGATATCCAGGGATTATACGATCGGCATCGTTTTGGTCAGGCTGGGACATTTTTCCGTCGGGGTGTGCCGGGGAGAAAAATTGCTGCTGCATGATTCGGGGACGGGCTTAATCCAAGGGCGCCACCGCCAGGGCGGGTCTTCCGCGGCACGCTTCCAGCGGCGGCGTAAAGACCAGACGCATCATTTCCTGGAAAGGGTCAGCGAACACCTGCAGAAACAACTAGAGCCGTACGCCCGGACGCTGGATTATTTTGTCTTCGGCGGAGCCAGAGTGACGATCCTGCGGTTGCAGAAGCAGTGCCCGTTCCTCGCCCAGTTTGAAAACCGGCTGTTACCGCTGCTACTCGAGGTCCCGGACCCGCATTTTACCGTGCTGGAAAAAGCCGTCACGGAAATCTGGTCCAGTAAGGTTACAGAGTGGCATGAAGATTCATCAGAATGATACCACTGCTATGGTATAACTCACCGGATAATCTGGTTGATGGCTTTGAATTTGTCGTTTTTGGCCGCTTTGAGTAATTCAAATAAAGCCGCTTCGGTGCTGGTTAATTTGGCGCCCGATTGCAGCGTCATCTTAATGCCGGTGTCTTTGTTCTGTTCCGTGCGGGCAGAAACGGCATCGCCCACGACATAAACTTCGTAACCGGCGGCAATCAGGTCGGCGGCGGTCTGATAGACGCAGATGTGGCTTTCAATGCCCGCAATCAACACCTGCTTCCGTCCCAGTCGTTTGAACGCCTGCAGAAAAGCCTCGTCGCCGCAGCAGCTGAAATTGACCTTCGGATACGGCTTGATTGTGGGCAATAAACCGGCGATTTCCGGAATGGTCGGCCCCAATCCCCGGGGATATTGTTCGGTAACTAATACCGGGACTTCCAGGACCTGAATGCCCTTAATTAATCTTTGTAAATTATCGGCCAATTGTTCTTTCTGATACATAACATGGAAGAGTTTTTCCTGGACGTCAATTACCAATAAAACCGAATCGGGCACTGTCAGCATAAATTACACCTTCTACTTGCGTGCTTCTTCTCTTAAGCGTTTTTCTTCGCCGCATTCCAGCGACTCGTTTTTAACAGCAATAGGCATGCACTTCCCGCAAGAGATGCATTTTGCCGCGGAATCGTCTCCCTGCTGCCACCGCAGTAAAAGGTGCGGTTCCCGGATAAAAGGACGGCTCATGGATATGATATCGGCATCGCCGCTTTCGAGAATATCCTCGGCGACGGTGATATTGCGGACGCCGTTCACCACGGCAACAGGCACATTAACCGCTTTCTTCACGGCTGCCGACCGTTCCCGGAAAACAATCTTACTGACTTCACCCTCGCGCAGCCGGGCGATGGCACTGCCGATACCGGCGCTGACTTCGATGCTGTTTAGCCCGGCTTTGACCATTTGCCGGCATGTTTCCAGACCTTCACTGAGCGCCATGCCGCCTTCTTTATCGTCCTGTACACCGAATTTAATCAGGATGGGATAATCCGGCCCTAAAGCCTGGCGCATGCGGCTGATGACCTCCAGTGAAAAACGGCGGCGGTTTTCCGGGCTGCCGCCCCATTTATCCGTGCGATGATTAAATAGTGGGGAAGCAAATTGACTGAATAAATAGCCGTGCGCGCCGTGCAACTGGACGGCGTCAAATCCGGCCTCGCGCACGCGGACCCCCGCGGCCACGAAATCCGCGATAATCTGCTCGATTTCTGCATCGGTCATTGCGTGGTGCGGACGGGCCGCCAGCTTCGGAATCTCCGAGACTGCACAGAATGATAGTTCTTTGCCGGTAAAATTGGCGGCGGCGATACCGCCGTGGACAATCTGCATGGCAATTTTGCTGCCGTTTTTGTGGGCTTCTTTGATAATCGGCTGCCAGCCGGGAATCATATTATCGCTGTAAATGCCGTACTGGCCGATACCGGCCTGACCGAGCGGATAAGAAACATAGGCAAAACCGGTGATAATCAGTCCGATGCCGCCGGAGTTTAATTCATGGTAAAGCGCTGCCGAACGTTCCGTTACCATCCCATTACTGTCGGCCATGGCGTCCCAGGTCGCGGACCGCATCACGCGGTTTTTGATTTCCATTTTGCCGATTTTCAGCGGCGTAAAAAGTTTCAAAGTCACCGGTTTTCACCTCAGATAAGATTTCAGATTAGTGCACATAGGAAAAAGCAATAGTATGCAGTCCCAGTGTCATCAGGTAATAGAAAAATATCGCGATAACTTAACATAATGTTAGGAATAGCTATTTGGCTTCTTCTTTAGGCCGGACAATTAACACCGGCAGGACTGAACCACGGAGGATTTCATCGGCGACGCTGCCCATGATGGCGCGTTTGAATGCGCCGCGCCCATGGCTCATCATTACAATCAGCGAAGCCTGCTGCGCCTGTGCCAGTTCCATAATTGATTTGGCCGGTGTGCCGATGGTTACCTGGTAGGAAACTTTCACGCCCTGTGATTTCAGAGACTGCGCCCAATTCATCAAGTAGCGTTTGGCATTCGAGGCATTATCCACGTCTTTCATGCGGCCTTCCTGGGGAATGATATCCCTGGTGGCTGCATTTTCTGTATCCGCGGAGGAAGGAACCAGGGATAACCCGGATGTCGGCAGCACCCGGACCAGAATAACCTCCGCATCAAAACGCTTCGCGACTTCGGCGGCAAACGGCACAGCCTGGGCGCTCAAGCGGGAACCATCCAGGGGAACAATTATCCGTTCGAACACATTTTTACTCCTGACGGGGAATCGATTACCGCCATTATGCGGTAACCAATAGTCTGGTGTCAAGCACGCGAACCCTGTGTTATAGTTTATTTAGGTCTGAATAAATGCTGAACAAAAATACAATCGCCGCCGGACTAGAGACGCAATTCGTCGGGCAAAATGTCCTCTATTTCCCCGTTACATCTTCCACCAATGACATCGCCCGGCAGCAGGCGTTGGCCAAGTGCCCGGAAGGCACAGCGGTCATCGCCGAAAGGCAAACTTCCGGACGGGGACGGCTAAAGCGGGAATGGGTCACACCGCAGGGCAATATCGCGGTTTCTGTGGTGCTCTATCCCCACCGGAAAGACCTGCATTTTCTGACGATGCTGGCGGCACTGGCGGTACAAAACAGCATCCAAAAAACTACCGGGCTGAAATGTCAGCTGAAATGGCCGAACGACGTCCTGATTAAGGGGAAAAAGGTCTGCGGCATACTGCTGGAAAGCCAGGCTGCGCCTGAGAGCGTTGACTACGCGATTATCGGTATCGGCATCAACGTTAACATGAAACTTTCGGAGTATCCGGAAATTGCTGCCATAGCCACCAGTCTGGCCGATGAGACGGGGGAAGAAGTTTCCCGTGTAGTTCTGCTGCAGAACTTATTTGTCGAAATAGAAAGATCGTACCTGCGGCTGCAAGACGGCGAATCTCTTCTGGAAGAATGGCGCGACAATCTGGTGACTCTGGGCAAACAGATTCATGTCCGCACCGGGGATGAAGTTTTCGAGGGGATTGCGGAATCGGTGGCTGAAGATGGCAGCCTGATGCTGCGCTGTGCGGACGGCAGGTTAATGAAGTTTACGGCAGGCGATGTAACCTTAAAATAAAATCCAAATTCCAAATAGCAAAAGCCAAATAAATACCAAATAAACAATAGTCAATAATCAAGATTCAAGGATCAAGTGATATATTTGACAACATTTCCGATTCATTGTAGTATTGAAATTGCGAAAACGGGGAGTAAAAAATGTTCAGCCAGGCCAATATCCTACATCATCATACCCATCATACTTTACCCAACCATCGGGCTTGGTCACTATGTCGTTGAACAAAAAACAGTAAAAGGTCGCTTTAAGCCCGAGACAAAAATCCCGGGCTTTTTTATTGCCCGAATCAACAGAGCACAAATTACATAATCCGTTATTGTATAATTGGATAATAATTAACGGGAAAGGCATGAAATGAGAGTTCAAAAATGTAAAGGCACCTGCGATTTAACGACTGAAGAAATGCGGCGTTTCCGCTTGATTGAAGGGGCTTTCCGCGATTCCTGCATTAAATGGGGATACCAGGAAGTGCGCACCCCGACAATTGAATACCTGCACCTGTTTACTTCCACCGGCACGCTCACCCCGAACACGTTGGGCAAAGTCTATTCCTTCCTCGATTGGGACGGCTGGAGCGGGGAGCGCGTGGTGCTGCGTCCCGAAGGAACAATCCCGACGGTACGGCTGTACATCGATGAAATGGCGGATAAAAAACCGGCGCGGCTATTTTACGTTATCAACACCTTTATCTTCGAGGAAACAGGCAAAGAGAACCGGGAAAAATGGCAATGCGGGGTGGAATTAATCGGCGCCGATTCGGTGACCGCGGATGTCGAGCTGATTACTTTGTCATTGGAAGTATTAAAGACACTCGGTTTGAAAAATGTCGAATTGAAGCTGTCCCATGCGGGACTAATCCGGGCTTTGTTGACCGGGTTCGGCTTATCCCCGGAGGAACAGGGGAAGGTCTTCGACCAGATTCTGGACGGCGATGTGGCGGTCCTCAGCCGATTGAAGGCAGAAACCCCGGACCTGGCACGCCTGCTGACACCCTTGCTCGAGATGAAAGGCAGCAATGCCGGCTTTTTGCGCAATCTGAAAACGTTGTTCAGCCGCGACCTGCCGGACTTTATCCCGGAGCTGGATAATTTCATCGCCGTGGCGGAACTTTTAACCGAAATAGGCGTGAAATACCGGATTGATATCGCATCAGGACGCGGTTTTGAATACTATACCGGCATGATTTTTCAAATTTTCAAAGATGACGTTAAGCTGGGCGGCGGCGGCCGGTATAACGCCTTGATTCCGTTAATGGGCGGAGAAAATGCACCGGCGTCCGGTTTTGCGCTGCAAATGAATACCTTGATGAACATAATTGAAATGCCGCCACAATCCGGGCCGGAAATCAACCAGATACTGATGACCGTGACCGGTGACCGGCCGGAGGCCGTGAAATCCGCCCATAACGCGGCGGACAGCCTGCGGAAAGACGGGTTTATCGTCAGCGTCAAAGTGGATAACGAGGACAAATCAGAATATAAATGGCTGATTGAAGTGAGCGAGGCGGCACCGGAATTTGTTATTTACAACCAGACGGATAAGGGAAAACAGACAGCCCGGACAATCGGCGAACTATTAAAACTGCTGGGAGAAAAAAGTGGCAGTTAGAATCGCTTTACCCAAAGGTAAATTACTGGACGAGACGGCGGCTTTTCTGGAGAAAGCCGGCTGGCAGTTGAACGATTACAGTCAGACGATGCGCAATTACCGGTTGAAATCGGCGCGTTTCCCAGAAATGTTAATCAAGGTTTTTCAGGAGAAAGACATCCCGATTCAGGTAGCCATCGGCAACTATGATTTGGGGATTTGCGGGTTGGAATGGATTGAAGAACTGACATCCAAATACGCCGCTTCCGCCCCGGTCAGAATCAGGAACCTGGGTTACGGTAAAGGGGCGCTTTACATTGCGGCCAGCCGAGCCCCCAAAATATCAGCAATAAAAGATTTATCGATGGAACCGGATGCTGTCCGGATTGTCAGCGAATATCCGAATATCGCCGAATCTTTCGCTTTAAATTTAAGATTAAGACGTTTCGGCGTTTATCCGGTGTGGGGCGCGGCGGAAGCTTACCCGCCGGAGAACGCGACGCTGGCGCTGGTAGCCGGCGATACCGATGAAAAATCATTAAATAATGGCCTGAAATCATTCGGGAAAGTGCTGGATTTCAGCGCCTATCTGATTGCCAACAGGACGAGCTGGCAGCAGAAAGACCTGAGTGAGGTCATGGGCACGCTGGAAAACGTGCAGCTCGAAGCAAAAGAAATTCCGGGTGCGTCATCAATTCCATCAATTCATTTCACCCCGCAGGTAATTGATAAGGATACGGTACGGCTGGCGCTGCCGGACGGACACGCGCAAAAACACACGGTACAATTATTGAACAAAGCCGGAATTCAGGTCGATGATTATCCCTCAAAGACGGGCAACCGGCGTCCGACGACTAATCTTGAGGGCGTTGTGATTAAAGTTATCCGCCCCCAGGACATGCCCCTGCAGGTAGCCAATGACAGCTTTGACCTGGCGATCACGGGCATCGACTGGCTGAACGACCACCTGGATGCTTTCCCCTCCAGTCCGGTGCAGGCGCTGGTGGATTTCAAGGTAAGCCGGGTGAAAATTGTAGCCGCGGTGGCGGGCGACGTACCGGCGGACAATATTTATGATTACCGGCAGTTCTGTCAGAAAAATGCATCGTCCGTTAGAATTGCTTCGGAATATATTAATATTGCCGATAAATACGCGCGGGATAACCGCCTGGGAATGTATCGGGTTTTACCAACGTGGGGCGCCACGGAGGCTTTTATCCCGGAAGACGCCGATATCCTGATTGAGAATACCGAGACCGGCAGCACCATTGCGCGGCACAATCTGAAAATCATCGATATCCTTTTTGAATCCACGGCGCACCTGATTGGGGCAAAGAATCGGGAATACAGCGCCGTTAAGCAGACCAGGATTGCGAATATCATCAACCTTTTAAGCAAAGCGGCGGAGAGCAAATAAGCGGTATTGAGAGGCATCAGATGAAAATTATCGAAGGGTTTGAGAAAGCCAAAAAGTTACTCGACAGGCAGGCGCCGAAAGATTTAGTGTACAAGCAGGAAGCCGCCGTCCGGCAGATTATTAACGAAGTCCGGCAGCATGGCGATAAGGCCCTTTTCGAACTGACCGAAAAATTCGACGGCGCTAAATTAACCGCGCTGGAAGTAAAACCGGCACAAATCAAAGCTGCTTATCAAAAAGTGGATGCGCAACTGGTTGATGCGATGAAACTGGCGGCGGAACGCATCGGGGCATTTCACCGGACTCAGAAAGAACGCGCTTTACCCACTTACAACCAAAAGAATACCGGCTGGGTGGTGAGACCGCTGGAACGGGTGGGTGTTTATGCCCCGGGCGGCACGGCCAGTTATCCCTCGACCGTGTTGATGACGGCCATCCCGGCCAAGATAGCCGGGGTGAAGGAAGTGATACTGGCAACGCCGCCGGGTAAAGACGGGAAGATTTCGCCGGCAATTTTAGTCGCGGCAGATATCGCCGGCGTCAGCCGGATTTTCGCAATGGGGGGAGCGCAGGCCATCGCGGCGCTGGCTTTCGGCACGGAATCCGTCCCGCGCGTTGATAAAATTTGCGGTCCCGGTAATATCTATGTTTTTCTGGCGAAAAAACTGGTCTATGGGGTGGTGGGGATTGACGGGCTGCAGGGCCCTTCGGAAGTTGTAGTCATCGCCGATGCATCGGCCAACCCTGACTACTGTGCTTCGGATTTACTGGCGCAGGCGGAGCACGGCGGTTTATCTTCTGCGATTATGATTACCGATTCACGGGCGTTGGCCGACAAAGTAAATCAGGCAATTGATGAACAGTTGAAAAAGTTATCCCGCCGGAAAATTATTGAAGAATCTCTTATGAATAACGGCCTGATTGCCATTGTGAAAAATATGGCGGAAGCGGTCGAGCTGACAAACTTATATGCTCCGGAACATGTGCTGCTGCTGACGAAAAAGAGCTCTGCCTGTGAAAAACTACTCACCAATGCCGGCTGCATTATTTTGGGTAAGCAAGCCACCGTCGCGATGAGCGATTATGTTTCCGGACCGTCGCACACTTTACCGACAGAAGGCACGGCCCGGTTCAGTTCGCCGCTGAACGTGCTGGATTTCCTGAAAATAACCAACATCAGCGGCGTGGATGACGCATTAATAGAAGCGGCAGGGGCAGCCGCAGTGACGATTGCCCGGGCGGAAGGGCTGGATGCCCACGCGCAGGCAATTGAACTCAGAATGAAAAATGCAAGGAAGAAATAGGCAGTAGCTTTGTCATTCTGAATGTAATGAAGAATCTAGTTTCCCCAAACAATGGGTTACTAGATGCTTCGCTCCGCTCAGCATGACAAGTTGGTAATGTGCAGGAGAATTCAAGAACGGAGAGTAACATGGGCATGGAAAAACTGATACGGAAAGAGTTGCTGTCTTTTGGCGGATATTCAGCGGCGGCTTCCCCGGAAGTGCTGGAAGGGAAGATTGAAGTAGCGGCCAAAGACATGATAAAAATAGATGCCAATGAAAATCCCTACGGCTGTTCGCCGCGGGTAAATAAAGCTTTGGCCCAATATCCGCAGTTTAATATTTACCCCGATGACGGACAGGAAAAGTTACGGGGGCTGATTGCCGGTTATGCCGGTACCGATATCAAATATATCGTGTGCGGCAACGGCAGCAACCAGTTAATTGACCTGCTTATCCGACTGCTGGTGAATCCCGGCGATGAAGTGATTAACTGCACTCCAACCTTCGGAATTTACAGCTTCAGCACCAAACTCTGCAGCGGCGTTTTGGTGGATGTGCCACGGGACGAGGCTTTTAACATTAATATCGCGAAGGTCAAAGCCGCGATTACCCCGAAAACCAAGCTAATTTTCGTGACCAACCCAAATAATCCGACCGGCAACCTGACCCCGGAAAAAGATATCGTAGAGCTACTTGAGACAGGGGTGCCGGTGGTGGTGGATGAAGCCTATTATGAGTTCAGCCGCCAGACCATCATGCCGTTATTTACGAAATACGAAAACCTGATTGTCTTGAGGACATTCAGTAAATGGGCCGGGCTGGCCGGTTTAAGGGTCGGGTACGGCATTTTCCCGGAAGCGATTGCCGATTTTATCCTGCGCATCAAAATACCTTATAATGTCAATGTCGCGGCGCAGGTGGCAGTGGCCGAATCCTTGAAGGATAAGGATTACCTGCTGGCCAGCGTGCAGAAACTCGTCAATGAGAGGCAGCGGCTGAGCGAGCAGCTACAGAAAATCAGCTGGCTGACGGTTTATCCTTCGCAATCGAATTTTATCTTCTGCAGGGTACGGAATATCGATGCTCAGAATTTGCATAAAAAACTGCAGGTGAAAGGTATCCTGGTACGGTATTTCGACCAGCCGCGCATTAAAGACTGCATCCGGTTCAGTGTGGGCAAACCGGAACATACCGACGCCCTGATTAAAACGCTCCGCGAAATAGGAGGCTAAAAATGGCCAAACGGAAAACTACCGTACAAAGAACTACGCAGGAAACGGATATCAGCCTGGAACTAAATCTGGACGGCACCGGGAAGTATGAAATTAAAACCGGCATCAAAATGCTCGACCACCTGCTGTCGCAGACGGTCAAACACGGCCGGTTCGACATGAAACTGACCGCTTCCGGCGACGACGAGCACCATATTACGGAAGACATTGCCATCTGTTTGGGCAAGGCTTTTAACGAAGCTCTAGGGGAGAAGTTGGGGATTGTGCGGATGGGGGATGCGACGGTACCGATGGACGAATCGCTGGCTACTGTGGCGGTGGACTTAAGCGGGCGCGGTTACTGCGTGCTGCAGGCAGAATTTACGAAAAACGACATGCGTGGTTTTGAATCCGATCTGATACGGCATTTTCTGGAATCTTTTGCCGCGGAAGGCCGTGTGAACCTGCATGCCCGGGTGCTTTACGGCATCAACGACCACCATAAAGCCGAGGCGCTGTTTAAGGCTTTAGGAAGGGCGCTGGATATGGCGACACGCATCGACGAGCGCACCAGCGGATTGTTACCCAGTACAAAGGCCAAAATAGAAAGATAAACAGCGAATAATCAAGATTCAATAAACAAGAATCAAGCTTCAGGAATCACGCGAGATATTTTGATTTGGCCGGAGCGAAAAATGCCAGCGAAAAAACCCGATGGCCTTTCTGGAAAGCCATTGATTCGCTGGTACAGGAGTCGGAAATTGTTATCGACAGGCCGAAAGGTTCGTATCATCCGCGATATCCGGAAATTGTCTATCCTGTTGATTACGGCTATCTGAAAAACACGAGTTCAATGGACGGCGGCGGCATCGATATCTGGCGCGGTACGGGCGTTCCCGGGCAAGTCGACGCAATCATCTGCACCGTCGATTTGTATAAAAAAGACTCCGAAATTAAAATCCTGATCGGGTGCAATTCCGCTGAAAAGAAGTTGATTATGGATTTTCATAACCGGGGATTGATGAAAGGACTACTGATAGAGAGATAAAATATTTTTTATATTTGTTTAGTGTTTAATATTTCGATATTAGGATTTTAATTTTTGATTGGTTCTTGACTCTCCCCCTGACGGGAGATTTATACTGCTTAAAATAAAGGCAGGAGTTGAATTGAAGATGGGAAAAATCGACCTGAAAAAAGAATTCAAGGCTTTCTACAATCCCACCGCCAAAGAAGTGACACTGATTGATATCCCGAAGATGAATTTCATTATGATTGACGGGCAGGGCGCGCCGGAAAGCCCGCAATTCGCACAATCGATTGAAGCGCTCTATCCAATTGCTTACGGCATTAAATTCGATAAGAAAAAGACCGACGGAACCGACTACGGCGTAATGCCCCTGGAAGGACTGTTTTGGGCGGACGATATGGCCGTGTTTATGCCGGAAACCGCCGACAGAAGCAAGTGGCAGTGGACGTTAATGATAATGCAGCCGGATTTTATTACAGCCGCTGATTTTAACAAAGTCAAAGAAGACGCCGGAAAGAAAAAAGATAACACTTTTATCAAAAAAGTGCGGTTTGAGAGTTACACCGAAGGTAAATCCGTGCAAATCATGCACATCGGGCCGTATGCGGCAGAGGGGTCGAATATCCAGAAACTGCATCATAAAATAAAAGAAATCGGCGGCAAGCTAACCGGCAGACATCATGAAATCTATCTCTCCGACCCGCGCCGGGCCGCGCCCGATAAAATGAAGACGGTAGTCCGGCAGCCGTACAGTTTATAGGCGGATTTCTTGGTTCGAGTATGGATGGTTACGCTTCCCATAAATTTCCTCTCTCTCTTAATCTCTCTGATAGGGAGAGAGGCTCGAAGTCTAAGTATTATCCGTTAACCCCTTGACTCTCCCCAGGGCGGGAAAGATATACTGCACAATGAAGCGGCCGCTTCGATGAAATAAGGGGAGTCGAAAATGCTAAAAATCGGCGACTTTTCCAGGTTCGCACGTGTTTCCGTGAAGGCGTTACGGTATTATGATGAACTCGGCTTGCTGAAACCGGTCAAGGTAGACGAGTTTACGGGCTACCGCTATTACGCTGCAACGCAACTGACACAACTGCACCGTATTGTGGCGCTCAAAGACATGGGGCTTTCTTTGGAAGAAATCGCGCGTCTGCTTAAAGACGATGTGTCGATTGCCCATATCCTGGATTTACTGCATATCAAACAGGAAGAGCAAAGACGTAAACTGGAGATTGAGGCGGAGCGTTTGAAGCGGGTGGAAGAGTGGCTGGTTAAAGTTGAAAGGGAAGGTAAAATGCCAAAATACGAAATTGTGATTAAAAAAATAGAGTCGCAAAAAGTGTTGTCCGTCCGGGAGATATTACCGGATTACAGTCATATCAGCGGGCTCTTCCGGAAAATGGATGGTTATTTAACCAAATCCGGCGGGCAGATGATCGGGCCGCCGCTGGCAATTTATTATGATGAGGGGTTCAAAGAAAAAGACGCAGACGTCGAACTAATATTTCCAATTTCAAAGGAAGTTTCCGGCAAAGGCGAAATCAAATGTAAAGAATTGCCGGGTTATGAAAAAATGACAACGACGATTCATAAAGGCGCCTATGACGCCGTGGGCAGCGCTTACACTGCCTTAGGTAAATGGATTGAGACGAACGGTTATCAGACCATCGGACCGTGCCGCGAGATTTATTACACCGACCCCCGCAGCCGTACCCCGATGAATGAGTATGTCACCGAAGTCCAGTTGCCTGCTGCTAAAATCTAAAGTAGTGTTTCTAACGATTCGGTTGAATAGTCGTTTCCTCCGTCGACGGGAGTCGATATTCAGAAACAGCAGGGAACCGACTGGATCCCGATCCCGTTATCAAAGTACGGGACAAGCTTTCATCGGGATGGAATAAACCCGGGGAAGCCCCCTCTTCCGGTATTATGCTTGTAAAAAGGAAGAGGGGGGCTCCTTTTTACCATTTCGCCACGGCAGTTTTCACAATTATAGTGCCTAATTGAAATTAGTTGAAAACAAATGCTAAGATTAAAATATAGGTAGAATATATTTAGCATGGCAAGCTATTGCTGATAGGCTAAAACACCAGGGGAAACAATTATCTTAATAATTTTCTGATTTGGCTTTTACAACCGGGTTTGGCGGCGGTTCTGTCTTTGTGTGCAACTAACTCCCAACTCGACCGGATTTGATAAATCGCGAATCAGCGGTTGTGCGCCTTTAATCTGTAACAACACGGGCTATTTTAATCACCCGAATCTTTTGAGGAGAATAAATGGAAAAAGAGTACAAGTACGAAAAATTTACCCCGGAGTATTACAACATCACATCAAAATTGATTGATGCTACTGTAGAGAAAGGGTTCGGCGATAAAATAGCCGTTTACTACAAAGACAAAACATATACTTACAAAGAAATGCAAAGCCTGATTAACCGCATCGGCAATGCGCTGCATCTGTTAGGCGTACATATGGAAGAAAGGGTGATGCTGGTGATGTATGACTCACCGGAAGCGATGGCCAGTTTTTACGCCGCCATTAAGATCGGAGCAATCCCCATTCCGGTGAACTACATGTATACCAGTGATGATTTCCGGTTCCTGCTGAACAACAGCCGGGCGCGCACCCTCATTTGCCATGAAGATTTCGTGGAAGAAATTGACGCCTGGCGCCAATCATTCCGTTACCTGGAAAACACCATCGTTCTGGGAAAGAAAACCAAGTCGTTCCAGATCAGCTTCCATGACCTTGTCGACCGCTGCTCCGACCAGTTGCAGGTAGCGTTTACCACTTATGATGACGCGGCAATCTGGAATTACACTTCGGGCAGTACCGGCGTCCCCAAAGCGGCCGTCCACTTGCAGCATGATGTGTTCACCTGTCTCGAAAGTTATGCCAAGGGCGTTCTGAACATTAATCAGAACGACATCTTGATGTCCGCTTCTAAATTTTTCTTTGCATACGGTCTGGGCAACAGTTTCATTTATCCTGCCGGTGTCGGCGGCTCCGTAGTTCTGGTTCCCGACAGACCGCTGCCGGATATCATTTTCTCCGCAATTAATCAGTATAAACCCACCGTGTTTTTCGGTGTGCCGACGTTGTATGCCAACATGCTGGCGATAAAAGACGCCGAAAAGAAATATGACTTATCTTCGCTGAGAATCTGCGCATCCGCCGGCGAAGCCTTACCGAAAAATATCTATTTCGAATGGAAACAGAGGTTCGGGCTGGATATCCTGGATGGCATTGGCTCAACCGAACTGATGCATATTTTTATCTCTAACCGCCCCGGCGATGTGATGCCGGGCAGTTCCGGGAAAGTTGTCCCAGGCTACACCGCCAAGATTGTCGATGACAAGGGCGTGGAAGTACCGGACGGCGACCTGGGGAACCTGCAGGTGAAAGGCGATTCGATGGCGGCTTTCTATTACCGCCAGCATGATAAATCTAAAGCTTCGATGTTGGGCGAATGGTTCAATACCGGCGATAAATATTACCGCGATGCCGAGGGCTATTACTACTACTGCGGCAGAGGCGACGACATGCTGAAAGTCGGCGGTATCTGGGTCTCACCAATCGAAATCGAAGATACGCTGATGTCGCATCCGGCGGTGCTGGAATGCGCGGTTGTAGGCAGAAACGATGAGGCCGGTCTGACAAAGCCAAAAGCCTATATTGTGCTTAAAAGCGGTTTCCAGCCGTCTGATGAGTTGGCGAAGGAAATCCAGGCCTACGTCAAGAAAACCATCGCCTCGTATAAATACCCGCGTTGGATTGAGTTTGTGAAAGACCTGCCGAAGACCGCTACCGGTAAAATCCAGCGCTACAAACTGCGCGCATAACTTTACGGCAAAATACAAAATGAAAAGAGCCCACCCCATGTGGGCTCTTTTTGGTTACCGGTATTTATTTTCAAAATGGATCACTGGAATACTGAATTGTCAGTCTTGACAAGTGTATTCGCATACGAATATACTTATTTCCGATGCAATTTTTGTGTTTTTTAAAATGCACGGGAATTGTGAAAAGAAGAAATTAAGGAGAAAAAATGAAGTTCTGGTGGTTATACTTAGCAATCGTCCTGGTTATTATTGTTGTTGTTTTGTTTATGATGCGCGGGCGGCAGAGCAAGTCTAAATAACTTTTTGGCGAAAGCGTAATTAATACAGAGAACGGGCCGCGGACGTGACCTGTTCTCTGTTGTGTTTTCATTACCGGAATTTTCAGGGGCAGCTTATCGCTTAATACAATTTTCTTTTTTACTGAAAAAATATATTATTATCTGATATTAATATATGATTGATTGTGACTAAAGTTATTTCGGGGAGTTTACTAATCTTTTAACATAATTTCAATTAGTTATTATTTCGGCGTTGGAGAACTGCTTTGGTAAGTAATTTAAATGGTAATTCTGCAAAATCAGATTGTGCTCAGGACGCGATTATCGTTGAGGGAATCAGCAAGCATTTCGGGAAAATTAAAGCCCTGGATAATATCAGCCTGAACGTTGGCGAAGGTATTGTTTTTGCTTTGTTAGGCCCGAACGGTTCCGGTAAAACAACTCTGATACGTATCTTAACCACGCTTTTAATTCCTGACGGTGGTACTGCACGAGTGGGCGGTTTTGACATCCGCCAAAATGCGGCTTCAATCCGTCCCATTATCGGGTTAGCCGGTCAGTATCCGGCGGTGGATGAAGATTTAACCGGTAAAGAAAACCTGGAGATGATCGGGCAGCTTTATCATCTTGGTAATGCTAAATCAAGAACGCGGTCCGGTGAATTGCTGGAAACTTTTGAACTGGCGGATGCAGGGAACAGGCGGGTAAAAACTTACTCCGGGGGTATGCGGCGCCGCCTGGATTTGGCCGCTACTCTCGTGGCCGAGCCGAAAATTCTCTTTCTGGATGAACCGACGACCGGACTCGACCCGCGGAGCCGTTTCGGGTTGTGGGATGTTATCGGCAAACTGACTAAAGATTGCCACACTGTCTTTTTGACTACTCAATACCTGGAAGAAGCGGACCGGCTGGCGGATAAAATCGCCATCATGGAAAACGGTCACATTATCCGGGTCGGCACCCCTGCCGAGTTGAAGGGGTGCTGCGGCGGCGAAACGCGAGTCAAACTGAAACTGGTTGACCCGAATCAAACCAAACAGGCATTGGAATTGCTGCGGGAACTCGGCAAAGACCAGATGAATAGTATTGAGGCAACGGGCGATATCAGCTTACCGGCCGATGGCGGCACGGCAATTTTATCCGACGTGGTCCGGCGGCTGGACGCGGGCGGCATCCAACTGGCGGAACTGGCGTTAACTCAGCCGACATTGGACGATGTCTTCCTGGCAATTACCGGCCACGCGGCGGAAAACACTGCCGATACGAAAAAAACGATGTAAGTGAGAAGAAATCCGATGGAAAAAATGTCTGCAGCGATTTCCGATATCATGGTCATGACCAAACGTAATGTCACCAGATACATCCGGCTGCCGCAATTGCTGGTATTTAATGCCATGTTGAATGTGGTGCTGCTGTTGTTATTCAATTACGTTTTCGGCGGGGCTATCCAAAAAGGCGGTATACCGTATATCCAGTATTTCCTGCCCGGGTTCCTGGCACAAACTGTTGTGTTCGGTTCGACGCAAACCAGCGTCGGTATTGCCGAAGATTTGTCCAAAGGCCTGATTGATCGCTTCCGTTCCTTGCCGATGGCACGGCCGGCTTTCCTGACGGGCAGGGTGATTGCCGACGGCATCCGCTATGCGCTGTTGATACTACTGATGATTGGCGTCGGTCTGGCGGCCGGTTTCAGATTTGAAAACGGATTGGTGCCGGCCATCGTGGCAGTTTTGCTGGTGATTCTTTTCGGGGTTGCCCTGACCTGGATTGGTGTCTTTATCGGGATATCGGTCAAGAATCAGGAAACCGCACAGGTCGCCGGTTTTGTCTGGGTGTTTCCGCTGGTTTTTGCCAGTTCGCTTTACGTACCGATTGCGACGATGCCGCACTGGCTGCAATATTTTGCCAATGTTAATCCGGTTACATCAATGGCGGGCGTCATCCGGGCATTATTCCTGGGCTCTAATCCGGCAGCGGGCGGGGCCAGTTTAGCGAAATATTTATGGCAAATCCTGGTTTGGGATGCCGGCCTGATGCTGGTATTTATTCCGCTTTCGGTGCGCCGCTACGTGCAGCTCGCGAAATAAATCGCGAAATAATCGATAAAAGCAGAAATCTGACCACCTGAACAGTCCGGGATTGGGGTTGCGATGCTCTTGTTTGTCGACAGATGCGTTGCCGTCCGTTATAGTTAAAGTAGAAAATAACGTGAAGCGGTTCCATGACAATCAACAAGAAGACTTTTCATATTGTTTCACTTGGCTGCGCCAAAAATACCGTCGACTCCGATTCGATGGCGCAACTGTTGATAAAATCCGGCTACAAAAATACCGGCAACCCGGATGACGCCGGCATTTTAATCGTAAATACCTGCGGTTTTATCGCTGCTGCCAAAGAAGAATCCCGCAATGCGCTGGCGGAAATGGCAGCGAAAAAGAAAAGCGGCCAGATATTAATTGCCGCCGGCTGCCTGACGCAGCGTTACGGCGAGGAAATACCCCGGGATATTCCCGGTATCGACGGTATCATCGGGACCCGGCGCTGGATGGACATTGCAGACGTTGTAGCGAATCTACAGCGGGTCAATCCGCCCAAACCGCGTTATCAGCTGCCCGAAGCGCTGACCGTCGGCAGTGACGAACAGGGCGCGTTGCGCGTTTCAATACAGGGGGCCAGCGCTTATTTAAAAATCGCCGACGGCTGCCGCCGCCCCTGTGCTTTCTGCGCGATTCCTATGATTAAAGGCACGACTGTCAGCCGCCAGGTGGAATCGATTCTGGCTGAAGCACGAATCCTGGAAGCAAAGGGTATCCGTGAGATTATCCTGATCGCCCAGGATACCACTGACTACGGCTATGATTTGGGATTGAAAAACGGCCTGGCCCATTTGTTGAAAAAATTGACCGCCGCGGTGCCGCGCGTAGATTGGATACGCGTAATGTATGCTTATCCCGGCTTTGTGACCGATGAATTGACAGAGGTCATGGCTGCCGAAAAACAGGTGGTGCACTATCTCGATATACCCCTCCAGCATGCCCATCCCGCGGTTTTACGGCGGATGCAGCGCCCGGCAAATGTCAGTTGGGTTCATAAGACGGTTGAAAAAATGCGCAAGGCAATCCCGGATTTGGCGTTGCGCACCACTTTCATTGTCGGTTATCCCGGCGAGACCGAAGCAGAGTTCCAGACTTTACTCGATTTTATTGAAGAACTGCGTTTTGATAGGGTCGGGGCTTTCGAGTTTTCTTTCGAACCGGGCACAGCCTGCGAACCGCTGGGCGATACCGTACCGGCGGCTGTTAAAAAAGAACGTTTCAACCGCCTGATGGAAAAGCAGCAAAAAATCTCGCTGGAAATTAACAAAACATTTATCGGCCGCAAACTGGATGTTCTGTTCGAGGGCTACGGTCAGGGTGTCTCGGTCGGGCGCAGTTACCGTGACGCGCCGGAAATTGACGGGCTGGTACTGGTGAAAGGCGAAATCCCCGCCGGCCAAATGTTACCGGTGCAAATCACTGAAGCGATGCCTTATGATTTAGGCGGCGTACCCATCGCGAAAAAACAACCGCAGCTGAAACCAAAAACGAAATAGCCGGAATTGAATAAGATTCACTGCGCTAGCGTTAACCGCTGATTTTCAAAGTTTTCAGGATTTCCGCCAATTCATGCTTTTGGGCGGGGGTCAGTCCGGTCAATGGCAATCTTGGCTGCCCGCCTTTCAATCTCACGATATCCATCGCGGCTTTCACCGCCGGCAGATACATCGGCGGCGGATTCGATACACCAATACCCGGCGTGGTGCAGGTCATCTTCGCAACAAAATCGACTAACGGCGACATCTTTTCAAAGGTCGCATCCATTTTGGTAAAATCACGGGTTTCCGCAGCCTGATACAGGGAATAAGTCCAGTCCGGGATGAAATTGGCGTAAGAGCTGACGACCCCGGCGCACCCGATAATCGCTGAATTGGTATACATTTCTTCGCCGAGGCCGCAGAAAAAGGTCATTTCCTTCGGATTAACCGCTTTTTTCATCTGAATAAACTGAGTCAGGTTCGGGGTGTTTTCTTTACAGGCGATGACATTATCGATTTTGGCGATTTTAGCCATTAAGGCGGGTTTAATCCAGCAGCCGGTCGGCGCGGGGTTGTTATAGACCATCACTGCAATCTTGATGCTTTCCGCGATTTGTTTGTAGTGCTGATAGGCGCCTTCTTCGGTCGGAATAAAATAATAGGGTAAAATCACCTGGACGCCGTCAACGCCGGCCGATTCGGCATATTGGCACATCTTAACAGTTTCCTGAGTGCCGGGACGTCCCACGCCGGCAAATACCGGCAACTTCCCGTTGACTTCTTCCACCGTGGTCTTGATCACAGTTTTACACTCATCGTCAGACATGGCATAAAATTCTCCGGTGCTGCCCAGCGGGTTAAAGATGAAGTCTTTACCTGCGGTCCTTTTCAACAGCCAGCGCAGATTCGTGCGTAAGCTTGCCAAATCCAAACTGCCGTCGCGGTTAAACGGCGTGGTGTTGACGATGATGACACCTTTCATTTTTTTCTTTAGCTCTGACAGTTTCATTGTTTTAACACCTGATTGGATAGCTTATGTTACATCAGACCGAATGATATACCTCTTGGGAAGTTTGTAAAGAACCGGTTGCCGGACATTTAAGTTTATTGGTATAGAAAAGACGCCTGATGTTTCCGGCAGGGCACTGATTAATTTGACCGATTTGCCCTGTTAATCAATTTTAGTTAGTTCTTCTTCTGCGAACCGGTTTATTGTCGAGAAATCTTTTGATTCGAACCGCACCATATACCAGAAGCGAAAAGTATCTTTAATGGGTTCTTTATCTACCACCCCGATATGGTCCCGATACGGCGAGCTGGAATGGGCGTTAATTTTGACTTTGGTGCCGGCTTTAAATTTAGCCACGACCGCGTGGTATCCCAGCGGCAAGTCGTACTCTTTCCGCCTTACCGGGTTGGAGAGAATTGCATAAGCCTCATTTAATTCGCGCATCATCTGATTGGATTCGGGATTTCCCATGTTCCGGTCAGGATGGAAAATAAAAGCCAATTTTCTGTAGGCTTCGTTTATCTCTTTTTCAGTGGCATTGGGCGCGATTCCCAGAAGCTTATAGAGGTTTTGTTCGACCTGCATTCGGAATATCCTTGTTTGAAATTGGTTTGACTGTATTATTACATATTCACTGTTAAAAATAAAGGAGGCCCGATATGAAATTTAGTACTGTGACTGTTAAACACAATAAGGACCAAGCGTGTGACAATTCCAATTTCGAATATTAGTTTAATGGGTTAATGCGGCTCGCCTGCAGCAGTTTTTCAATTTCATCCAGATGCATTTTGCGGTGCATCGACCGGTTTAGGGCATGACGGTCTCCGAGGGCCTTGATGGCTTCGATCGACTCAGGCGCAAGTTTCTCTATTTCCCTGTCGACTTGTTCGGCAGTTGATACTGTCATTTCGGCAGCTTGACGCGGCGGCAGTTCCAGAAAAAAGGAAAGCGTAGTGTCATTGATGATATCGACCATCTCATCATTCATCGGAGACGGCGAAACGCCCTGTTTTTGCCATTTTCGCATTAAAACCAGCCTTCTCCGGTCCCAGAAAGCGAGATGCGCCAGAACAACCGCTATTGTCCAGCCTTCTTTGTAAATGACCAGCTTTAGTTCTTCATCGGTCATCCCTTGAACCATTTTACGCAGCCTTTCCCGCTCTTTTTTATTTGCCGTAATATAGTTTTGTTCCATTTAGAGCTCCTTTGTTCGAGAGTAAATAAGTCAAATCAGTTGTTTCTCCATGAATACACTCAACGGGTCATCCTGATACGGAGCAAACGCCCCCCGCCGCCGGTAACCGGAACGCCGATACATCTGTAATGCTTCGGGTTGGGAAACGCCCGTTTCTAACCTGGCAGTCATGAGTCCTTCTGCTTTCGCGCGAATTTCCAGGTCTTTCAGAATGCTCCGGCCGATGCCTTTGCCGCGGTAATCGGGTGATACAAACATCCTTTTAATTTCTACATATTTCCCCTGATGGTTTACAAACGCGCCGCATCCCACCGATTTACCATTGATTCGGGCAATCAAGAAAGTCACTTCCGGCTGCTGCAATGCGGCAACCGATAACAGGTGGTTTCTTTCGGCGGGATAAAGACTATTCAGGTAAGCATCAAGCTCTGCTATTAATCGCCGGGATTCAGGAATGCCCGGGTCGCAAGGTTGGATTATCAGTTGTTCCATTCGTAATTCCGCATTAAATATCAACCTTGAGATGAAAAAAATAGTAGTTATTTCTTCTTTCTTACCAGCATTATCCCGCAGGCAAAGATGATAATTCCAACGGGAATCAGTACATAGCCCAGCCAGTTGAAAATCGGAATTTTATAACCGAGAGTAATATTCCCGGCCACGCCGCTGGAACCGTCCATGTTGGTGATAATTAAATAATTATTTCCCTGGGAACTGTCCCAAACGGGGTTGAAATCCAGGCTGAAAGTATTGCTGGAATGCGCTGAAACTAACCAGAATGTTTGTGCAGCGGGCGATACTGATGGTCCGACCAATCCCTGACCGGAAATCACCGTTGTTTGTATTGTCAGCGCAGGACTGTAGGGTCCGCTCCAATGCCAGTAAGTAGGTAATTCCGTTTCCATCGTATTAATATAATTTTGACCGGCGGTATGAGGCGCCCAGCCGGCAAAAACTGCTTTGGATGAATTGACCGGGGTGATAACCCATTCCGCCTGAACGGTATTTTCAGTCCCGAAAAGATTTTGAGCCAGTCGCCCAAAGAATGACTCCACGCGCATCGGGGACATGGCCATGGCAAAAGCGTAAGTTGAAGTATTCATCTGATAAGTGTTGCTCAGGTGATAGCCATTACTGTCTTCGCCGCGATTAAAAACCAAAATGGCCGCGCCGCCGGCAACCGGAATGATGCCTACAAGGATTAAGATGATGCCGATAATAACAAAAAAGGTAGCTGCACCTTTACCGCGGTGTTTTTTTTCTTCGTTGGTCATAAAAATGCACCTCAATTTTTGCGTAATAAAAAAACAGCGCCTTGCTAAAAA
>Ga0182027_10002167_pt1 | contig 32035 bp, 25 predicted proteins | sample 712E1DmetaG_FD_121300 | JGI IMG/M metagenome (GOLD analysis project Ga0182027, IMG submission 121300) | Permafrost microbial communities from Stordalen Mire, Sweden - 712E1D metaG (Illumina Assembly) | ecosystem: Environmental > Terrestrial > Soil > Wetlands > Permafrost | place: Sweden...
ACAAAGTATTCCTTTTCTGATGCACCGTCCTTAATAAATCCAAATCCTTTGGAGTTATTAAAAAATTTTACTGTTCCTGTACTCATAATTATAATTTTAATATTTGGCAAAGTACCTATTATAATCCGGTTAATACTCTTATTTTCAATAAATCGGATTTAATCAGCAGTTTATTTATTATAACCTGGATTAAGCATGTAAGGTGTTTTAAAATTTAACCTTCTTGTAAAAAATTCTTTTGGTAATTTCAGCAGCAAGAATATAGATCATAACAATCAGCATCAGGAGTAAATATGTCGAAAGAGCAAGAGGGCTGAATCCAAAGATCTTTCCCAGCGGTGTGAATGGGAAAATTAATGTTATTACAGCGATCGATAATGTTGCTATAAGCAGATATTTGCCGGGTTTGCTTCTGAAAAATGGTTTTCTGCTCCGGATTACCAGGACAATCATTGATGCCGAGATAACGGATTCAAGAAACCATCCGGTTCTGAACTGACCCTCATTTGCATGTAAAATAAGCAATAGCAGGCCAAATGTCAGGTAGTCAAAAAATGAACTCACCAGTCCGAAAGTGATCATAAACTTTCGGATAGCCTTAATGTCCCATCGCCGCGGATAGTCAATCATCTGTTCATCAACATTATCTGTAGCGATTGTCATTTCCGGAAAGTCGGTCATCAGGTTGGTGAGAAGTATCTGTTTAGGAAGCAATGGAAGGAAAGGAATAAAAAGCGATACTCCTGCCATACTGAACATATTGCCGAAATTGGCGCTTGTGGCCATAAAGACATATTTTAGAGTATTGGCAAATGTAGTTCGTCCTTCTCTGACACCCTCAACCAGGACTGCCAGGTCCTTTTCGAGCAGGACAATATCAGCTGCATCCTTTGCAACATCTGCTGCTGTATCTACTGAAATCCCCACATCTGCAGCATGAAGTGCCGAGGCATCATTGATCCCGTCTCCCATATATCCAACAACATTGCCTGCCTTTCGCATTGCGATAATGATCCTTTCTTTCTGGTTGGGTTCTATTTCGGCAAAAACATCGACGGAACCAACACTTCTGAGCAAAGCTGCATCGCTCATCTGACGAACCTCAGGACCGCTAATTATTTTATTATCGGCCAGCCCCATCTTTTTACTGATGCTGGCCGCAACAAGATGATTGTCGCCTGTGATGATCTTAAGAGATACCCCAAGAGTCTTCAGCTTTGCAATAGTGTCGATGATATTTGCTTTTGGAGGATCAAAGAGTGTGAGAAAACCCAGGAATATCATCTCCTTCTCATCACTTTTATTTATAGGAGTATCCGCCGGCATGTTTTTATAGGCTATCCCTAAGGTGCGAAACCCGTTATTGCTGAATTCTTCAAAGTGTTTCTGGATCTTTTCCTTCTCAGATCCGAGGTCAACTATAGTTCCTTCACGGGTTTCTGCGGATGAACACACTTCCAGGATGTTTGTCAATGCACCTTTTGTTACTATAAAATGAGTATCTCCCTTAATGACAGCTATGCTCAGGCGTTTGCGAAGGAAATCATATGGAATTTCATCCTGTTTCCGGTAGTCCGACAGATCAATCTTACGATAATTAAGAATAGCCTGATCAATGGGGTTTGTAAATCCCGTTTCGTAAAAAGCATTGATATAAGCAAATAGAAATACCTTATCATTAGCCTCTCCGTTAACATCCAGTGCCGATTCTACCTGAACGGTCCCTTCAGTGAGGGTACCGGTTTTATCGGAGCAGATAACATTCATGCTTCCAAAGTTTTCTATAGATGCAAGCCTTTTGACGATCACTTTCTTCTGAGCCATTTTTTTTGCACCATGTGCCAGATTGATGCTGATAATAGCCGGTAATAACTGAGGAGTCAGCCCTACTGCAAGGGCCAGTGAAAAAAGAAAAGATTCAAGGACAGGCCTGTGTAAATATACATTAATGGCAAATATAATAACTACCAGGAATAGCGTAACTTCTCCAAGAAAATAGCCGAATCTCCGTATACCCCGTTCAAATTCTGTTTCGGGAGGTTTGAGTTTAAGCCGTTCCGAAACCTTTCCAAACTCGGTATTTTTACCTGTAAGAGTGACCAAAGCCTTAGCACTTCCACTTACTATATGTGTTCCCATCCAAACAGAGTTGATCCGCTTTGAGAGGGCAATATCTGCCGCCAGCACTGCAACAACTTTTTCAACCGGGAATGTTTCCCCGGTAAGCATGGCTTCATCGACAAAAAGGTCTTTAGATTCAAGAAGCAGGCAGTCTCCCGGAACTATATCACCTGCACTCAGGACAACGATATCTCCCGGTACAACATCTTCAATATGAATATCCTGTTGACCTCCATCGCGTAATACAGCTGTTTTTATCTGTACAATTGCAAGTAATTTCGCAACCGCATCAGATGCACCATGTTCCTGCCAGAATCCAAGCAGTCCGCTTATTAGTACAATTGCAAGAATGATTGAAGCGTCAACAATATTATGTAAGAACAATGAAAGTCCCGTAGCAAATAAGAGAATGAGAATAATAGGACTTTTGAACTGCCCGATAAGAAGTGTAAAAACGTCTGATCGTTTCTGAGGTTTCAGACGATTTGAGCCATACTGAATGAGGCGTTTTTTTGCATCTTCCGATGTAAGTCCTGTTGCTGTTGATTTAAAATTGCCAAGTAATTCTGTGACGGGTACGCTCCAGAAAGGTTTTGAGGTTGGGTCCATTATTGTCTGTTCCTGATAATTTATATTTTTTTATCTAAGTAAATAGTTTTTTAATCAAATTGTTCAATGTTGCTAGATTTATAGGTTTTGAAACATATTCATTGCATCCTGCAGCAATAGCTTTTTCCCTGTCACCGGCAATATTTTCCTGCTGTTTTGGATAATACGGAATAGTAAAACAGAATATTGAGCCGATTCTTTTTCCGGGGATATTTGAAATTGCGCTATCCGAATAATCATCAACCCAGATTTTACCCCCTAGAAGTTCTACGTACGCTTTTGATATAGACAATCCCAACCCTGCACCTTCATAATTTCTGCTCAATGATTCGCTGCCCTGCCTGAATCGTTCAAAAATAGAATCTTTTTGCTCCCTGGTGACGCCAGTCCCTGTGTCTTTTACAAAAAATTCGAGCCAGTTGGCCTTTTTCTCATAACCAAATTTAATAAATCCGGATGTTGTAAACTTTATAGCATTTTCAACCAGATTAATGAGTATTGCAGTGACTTTTTCCTTGTCAGTCTTAATAATGGTTTTTTGAGAGGGTAATGGATTTTTATAGGAAATCTGCAAATTTTTTTTCTCAGCTTCCGGTTTGAAGAAGTTAAAAATATACTCAAGCTGTTCGTTTATATCCGTTTCTGAAATAGTAATTTCCATTTGTCCCGATTCTATTTTTGACATACTGACAATATTGTTTATTATATTGAGCATACGGGCGCCACTTTTCTCAATAATATCAATATATTCCTTCTGCTCCTCACCGGTAAGCATCGGTTCTTTCAGCAGTTCTGTAAAACCCAGAATCCCGTTCATAGACGTTCTGATCTCGTGGCTCATATTAGCAAGAAAAGCTGTTTTCAGAAGATCGCTCTCTTCAGCTTTTTCCTTAGACTGAATCAGTTCTATCTCAAAACGCTTGCGTTGTGTGATATCGCGGCCTATACCCAGAATGCCGATTATTTCTGCTTCCCTGGCCCCGAAGAACCGCTCAAACATAGTGTTGCAGGAAAGATATTTCCCATCCATATCTTTTAACCAGATCAGGTCAGGTATAGTTTGCAAAAGAGTACGCCGGCGCAGTTCTGAATCGATCAGCGCATTTTCTTTCTTTTTACGTTCCGTAATATCGCGAATATTACACTGTATAATTTTTTTATGGTTTTCCAGATAAACATTGCTTACAAACTCTACATTTATCTTTCGACCATCAGCTGTTTCAAGCGGCAGATTCTCATAACGAACATATTCCTGCTGCTTTAATTCCTGAAATTTTTCTTTATTTGCTGCTATATCTCTGAATAATCCTATTTGCCATATCTCCTTCTCAATGAATTCCTCCTTTGTGAACCCTAACAGATTAATCAGAAAAGGATTAGCATCGATTATCTTTCCCGTTATCGCATCAAGTATCAGTATTCCGTCTTTGGCAGATTCAAAAAGGCGGCGATATCGAAGCTCGGAAGAAATTAATTTTTCCTTTAATATCGATTCAGGTGTTTTTTGTTTCGATCTTATTTTATGACCTTTAATGACAGATAATTTCACAGCCAATTGATTAAACAGAGAGCAATTTGAAATGAAGAGCATTAAATTTTTAAATCATCAAATCGAACAGCTGTCTTATTGTCGATGAACTAACTACCTTTTTATCTACAAATCATCTTTATCTTCATCGAGATCGTTGTGATCATCTCCGCCTAGGCTATAATAGTCATTCTCTTCATCTTCACTTCCGATCATTTCCAGTTCATCATCCAACTCTGCACCCGGAATATCCAGATCGCTGCCGGGTAAATCGTTGCCAGATTCTTTATCAATATCTGACGCCACATGATCAATTCCGACCATTGTTTTTCTTTTGGAAGGATCTTCAGGATCCAGGCCCGGTTCTTCTTTAAATTTATTGTAGATATCTTCACTATCGGGATATAATGGGTACTCCAGGAGATTATCTTTCTCTTCATTGGCTTTCATTACATCAAACGGATTATTGTTCAGTTCCTTTTTCATATTACTCATGGATTTAAACAGAATCAGGCACCTTTAAATCGGCCCGATTGTTCCAGCTTCATCGTCATGTCTTCCTGTCCTTTATTTATAAGTTCAACTTCACATGAAATTGTTACTTCGTCACTTACCATTAAACCTCCGGTTTCAATTGTTGCATTCCAGATCAGGCCCCAATCGCTTCTTTTAATAGCTCCTGAAACTGTAAAGCCGGCTTTTTCATTTCCCCAAGGGTCTTTTACAAATCCTCCGAATTGCACATTCAGTTTCACATTTTTTGTGATACCAAGCATGGTTAATTCTCCCCATAATTCCTGATTGCCATCAGCTGACGGCTTTCCCATTGTACTTGATGTAAAAGTTATCTGTTTATGGTTTTCCACATCAAAGAAATCCTTGCTTTTCAAATGTTCATCACGTTTTGCATCTCCGGTAACAATGGAGGCTGGATCTATCCACAAATCGATTTCAGCAGTTGTAAAGTCATTTGAATTTGTATAGATACTTGCATCGAATGTTTTAAATACACCCTTAACATGTGCTATCATTAAATGCCTTACTTTAAAGGCAAATTCGCAATGAGCCTGGTCAATTGACCATCTTGTTTGTGTAGTAACTGATGTTGTTTCCATTTTTCATATTATGATTAAATACAAAGATGTTGACCTTTTACCCGATAATTGTTATATAACTTTCTAAAGAAGTTACATTATTCACATATTCTTTGAAGTGATATTTTAGCTGCAGAGTTGAACCTGTGCCCTCTTTGATGCTTTCGGGTAAAATCTATCGGGTTATCCGTTTACTGCTTTTGCCAGTAAAAATGCGGCAGCTGCAGCAATAATGCCTGTTATTGTTACTTTTATTGTTCCTTTTAATGGTGGTTGTCCGGTCATTTTGCTTTTGAAGTATCCAAATGCGATTAATGCCATTATGGTGACAATGCACGAAACATTAAATCCTGTTTTACTATTGTCAAAAATTATGTAAGGGAATAGCGGGATAAATCCTCCGGCCAGGTATGAAACCGCAATTGTACCGGCAGTTATTGCAGCCTGGTTTTTTGATGGTCTTTCCATCTTTAATTCAAGCTTCATCATAAGATCTGCCCAATGATTTTTGTCCCTGCTCACTTGTAAAGCTACCTGTTTGCTTAAAGATTTTTCTACACCCATTTCTGAAAAGATATCTTCCACTTCCTTCAGCTCAGTAAGAGGTACTTGCTCAATTTCTTCATATTCTCTCTTTAATTCAGCATCGTAATGCTCTGTTTCAGATTGCCCTGCCAGGAAGCCACCCAGGCCCATTGAAATGCACCCAGCAGTTATTTCAGCCAGGCCTGAAACTATAATCAGATGATTTGTATTAAGAACACCGCTTAATCCAGCAGTAAGAGCGAACGGAACAGTAAGTCCGTCGGCCATCCCAATTATAATGTCCTTTACAAGATTAGTATTTTTATTATGTTTTTCCTCCATTTACAATTCTCTTGCACGAAAATAAGAATCCCATATAGTATTCATGATATTACGAACTTTACGACAATCGCTGATGTTGTAAACAATTTTGTCTGAATCGCTCATTGAATCCCCGTGAATGCATTGGCTTCGCCGAGCTCTCCGCCAAGTGGCGGATCGGTTCTCCGTAGCTTGCTGCGGAGTCAGCGAGCATTAAGAATTTACAGGGGATCGAAGATTAGCTGTGCTGAGCTCCACTTCGTTCCGGTTCTTCGTAGCTTGCTGCGAAGAGCTTCAATCAAAGAGGTCCCTTTGGAATGATATCCGACTGCTAGCATAACCGTATCTGCTTTAAGAATATTTGATATTTATCGGACATAATTAGTTTCTCCCATTTTATCTGATGTGTTTAAAATATTGTATTTCCCGTTCGTGTTTTTTTGCCTCTTCTATTGTCTCAAAGGTTCCAAGATTCCTGCGTTTTTTTGTTTCCGGGTTTATTTTAATGGAATAAATGCGGTATCCACCGGATTTTAATTTTCGTATCATAATAATAATTTTTATTTATCCCGACGGTAAAATTTATTCACTTGTTTTACCATCAAATTCTTCATCTTTTTTTTCTGCATCTTCTTTTGTGGTTCTTATGGTGCCATCCTGATGATTGGGCGGTCCATATATTGTATACATTTTTAATTCGTTTTTTGGATCTGCATTTATAACATTATGCTTAGCGCCTGCAGGTACAAGAATTACATCGCCATCCTTAATATGATATTCATTTCCATCAATAATGCATTTCCCTGTTCCGCTTTCAAACCTGAAGAACTGATCGTTTTCAGGATGGATTTCTGCACCAATGTCTTCTCCTGGTTTTAAGGTCATTAGAACAAGTTGAAGATGTTTGCCGGTGTATAATACTTTTCGGAAATTTTTATTTTCCAGTGTATCTTTTTCAATGTTGCTTTTAAATCCTTTCATAAGTATATTTATTTGTGTCAAAAAATATTATTTTCCTGATTCAAAACAGATGTTTGAGCTTATTAAAGTGTTTAGAATTACACTTATTTTTTATCATTAATGGCTTTTAAAAGCAGCCTGGCTACCGCTTCTGATGATGCAGGGTTCTGACCGGTAATTAAAAGTCCATCTGCTTTAACATAAGAACTCCAGTCATCTCCTCTGCTATAAAGCGCACCCAGTTTTTTAAGTTCATCTTCTAATAAAAAAGGAACTACTTTAGTTAATTTTACTGCTTCTTCCTCTGTGTCTGAAAAACCAGTTACCTCCTTGCCCTTTACTAACGGTTCGCCATCGGGTGCTTTAACTTTAAGCAGTGCTGCAGGCGCATGGCAGACAAAAGCGACCGGCTTATTATTTTTGTAAAAGTTTTCAATCAGAGCTATAGAAATTACATCGGTTGCCAGATCCCACAATGGTCCATGACCTCCCGGATAAAAAACTGCATCATATTCTGCCTCATTTATTTCATTTAGTTTTAAGGTATGAGCCACTTTATCTATCAGATCATAATCACCATAAAACCTTTTGGTGGCAAGGGTTTGTGCATCAGCAGATTCACTTTTAGGATCGGCCGGTGGTTGACCCCCTTTTGGAGAAGCTATGGTCAACTCTGCACCTGCATCATTTAGAACATAATAGGGTGTTGCAAATTCTTCAATCCAGAAACCGGTTTTTTCACCTGTATTTCCCAGGATTCCATGCGAAGTAAGAACAATTAGTACTTTCATTAGATATATTTATTAGACTTAGATTTTTACGATCATTTTGCCTTCATTTTTTCCATCAAAAAGGTCAAGAAATGCCTGTGGAATATTATCAAATCCACTGACAATAGTTTCAGCATAGGTGAGCTTTCCTTCCTTTAGCCAAACGGCTAATTGCTTTATAGCTTCGGGGAATTTCGAAGAAAAATCACCAACAATAAACCCTCTCATAGTGGCGCTTTTTGTTAAAAGTATTGTTTGAATTCGTGGTCCAACAGGTACCTTAGTTTCATTGTAAAGAGATATTGCGCCACAAACCTGCAGTCTGGCATGTTTGTTAATATTAGCCAAAACCGCATCTGAAATTTCACCTCCGACATTGTCAAAATAAATATCAACTCCTTTCGGGCAGGTATTTCGGATTGCCATATTCAGATCCGGAACAGTTTTATAATTAATAGCAGAATCAAATTTGAATTTTGATTTAAGAAGTTCGGCTTTTTTATCTGAACCTGTTATACCTATTACCGTGCAACCCAGAATCTTCCCAATCTGACCCACTACACTTCCCACTGCTCCTGCAGCCCCTGACACCACAATTGTTTCTCCTTTTTTGGGTGCTCCGATTTCGATCAAACCCAGATAAGCAGTAATCCCGGTCATTCCCAATATTCCCAGGTAAGATGATAATGCAGAAATATTCTGATCGACCTTTTTTAAACCTTTCCCATCTGAAATCTGGTATTCTTTCCATTCCAGGATGCCAGAAACAAAATCTCCCTTTGTAAATTCAGAATGGGTAGAGTCTATAACCTCGGCTATTATGCCTGATTGTATTGGTTTGCCTATTTCAAATGATGGAACATACGATTTGGAATCACTCATCCTTCCTCTCAGATAAGGATCTACAGAAACATATAATGTCTTTAATAACACATCTCCGGATGTGGGAACCGGGATTGCATCACTTGAAAACCTGAAATCAGCTAAAGCAGGTTTTCCTACCGGTCGTTTATTTAGCAGAATTACTTTATTCATTTTCTTTTTCTTTGAAATTAATTAAACTAAATCGTTGAGATTGACAAATATTTTACCTGTTTCTGACTGAGTTGGATAAATCTTAAGTAGAAGTTCAGAGGCATCTAGGAACTTGCCAGTTCGAATATCGAACTGCCAATCATGGCATGGACAGGTGATAGTATAACTTTCAAGCTTTCCGGTGAATAACGGACACGCCATGTGAACGCATTTGCCCGAAATAGCATAGATAACGCCACTGACGCGTGCCAAAACGACATTCACACCCAGCGGGTACACGGCAGTCATCTGGCCTTCCATTAATGCAGCATCGTCCAATACATATGTCCAGTTCATCTTAATCGATATTAAAAAGTTAACTGAGGATATATTCTGTTTATTGATTCTAAGAATTTAAAATACAAAGTTGATTCCCTTTCATTTGAAAATTGTTACACATCTTTCTAAAGAAGTTATATAATTCACATCTTAAGAGAGATAATTTCTGACCAATTTTATTTTATCCCATATCCTTTCGTGAAAAAAGTAGCCAATTGTGGTATAGATATTACTCACAATCATAAAACCCAGTGCAACCTTTATTTTGCCTGTAAAAAGGTATATTGCAACAAAATCCAGAATTAAAATAGCAACTCTGTAACTTATTGTTTTTACAACGGACCTGCGAAATGTTTCTTATGAATGATGTGAAACAGGGAAAAGTTTTTCTATTATATCCGAGATCTTTATAGCTAAATAAGAACCCGGTCAGCTTCTTTTCCCTTTGTCTGCGTGCAGTCAGATTCCGCTAGAAAATATTTCATAATGATGCTGATATTCTCATTATTGTGCAAGATAACCGCCATCAACATCGATAGCGGATCCTGTCATGAATGAACTATCTTCAGAAACAAGAAAAATAAAGACTGAGGCTATTTCCTCAGATTTTCCCAGCCTTTTCACAGGGTGCAGACCCACTATATATTTTTTGAGTTCAGTATTTTCACTTATCCCCGCATTGCTGAGTAACGGAGTGTCGATAAAACCCGGGCAAATTGCGTTGATCCTTATACCTTCAGGTGCATATTCAAGCGCCGCGGTTTGAGTAAGCCCCAGAATTCCATGTTTTGCCGCAACATAGTTTGAAGAATTGGCAAAACCTACTTTCCCCAGAATAGAAGACATATTTACAATGACTCCTGACTTTTGCTTTGACATCTGGACAAGTTCAAGTTTCATGCAGTAAAAAACACCGTTAAGGTTAATGTTAATTACTTTTAACCAGCCTTCTACACTCATCTCCCCAACTTTATTTGCTTCACCCCCTATACCAGCGTTGTTGAGAGCGATATCGAGGGTTCCGAATGCGGATATAGTTTTATGAATTGCATCTTGTACCTGAGCATATTCTGCTACATCACACTCAACGAAAACCGCTTTTGAGTTTTCTTTTCTGATAACTTCCATTACTTTATCAGTTATTTCAGAATTCAGATCAGCGATTACTATATTCGCTCCCTCTTTTGCTGCTGCCAGAGCACATTCTTTCCCTATACCAGATAATCCGCCTGTTATAAATACAGACTTATTTTCAAGTCTTTTCATTTTGTTTTGAATCATCTGGGTTTTTGCAAATGATTAATAGAATATAGAGAGCAGTTCAAAACGGATGAACTGCTTTTATTAAACCCGGCATACATTATTAAAGATGTATATCCTTTAGATAAACAAAAACCCCAAAAACTTTGAGAAGCCATACTATAACGACTACTACAACCACTGCGTTGAGAATGTTCTTTATCTTATGGTCCATTGGGATATAATTGTTGACAAGCCATAGTAGAACACCTGCAACAATCAGTACGATTAAAATAGTTAATAATGGCATAATTTTGATTTATTAGTTTAACTCAAAGGTAGTCTGCCCAATTCCCTCAACCGTTACATAACTCTTAGAAAGAGTTACATTATTCACGTATTTTAACATTAAGGACTTTGTTGTGATAAACATAAAATGCAATAATTATGTAACTTCTTTCATTATTAATGTAACACTTTTCCCGCGTTATATCCATAAAATTGGAGCTGAAATTTAAATGGGGCAAATCAGAATTAAACAGCTGCAATTCAGATCTCATTTTGTTTTTTTCTAAAGACAAGTTATGCATGAAAATAGGACCCGCATTAATTAACGAATCACTTCATCGTCTAAAATCGCATCTGTGGGAAAATGATCTTTCACAAAAATATGCAGATGGTGAACCTCCTCTGAGTTCGGAATTATTCAGTACCGAACAGATGGAGCAGTACGGCAAAATCCTGGCAGGATTGCATATCCTTGGCCCCAGAGTTGACCCTGACCAGAAACTGCTCTCGCGTCTTGCAGAAAATGAAATCATACTTCTGGAGGTGCACGATCTGATGTCCGACGCATTAAAGGCCAATAGTCAGATTACACCCGCCGGTGACTGGCTGCTTGATAATTTTTATTTAATTGAAGAGCAGATCCGCACCGGGAGAAGACATTTACCCAAGGGGTATAGTAAGGAACTGCCCCGTTTGCTTAGTGGTTCGTCAGCAGGCCTTCCGCGTGTTTTCGATATCGCAAAGGAAATCATATCTCATGGAGAGGGACATATTGATCCCGAAAACCTTCGTCGTTTTGTAACTGCCTATCAAACCATTACACCTTTAAAACTGGGTGAATTGTGGGCTATTCCCATAATGTTGAGGCTGGCACTGATTGAGAACCTGCGCCGTATTGCCGTTAGGGTTGCAGGAGGCAGAGTAGACAGAGACCTTGCAGATACCTGGGCTGACAAGATGATTGAGATAGCAGAAAAGGATCCGAAAAGTCTGATCCTGGTAATTGCCGATATGGCAAGATCTCATCCCCCGATGTCGACACCGTTTGTTTCAGAATTTGCCAGACGTTTACAGGGTCAAAGTCCGGCACTGGCATTTCCATTGACCTGGATTGAACAGCGGTTGGCAGAATCAAATCAGACCATTGTTCAGTTAATTCAATATGGAAATCAACAACAGGCTGCAGATCAGGTATCTATAAGTAACAGTATAGGTAGTCTTCGTTTTCTGAGTTCTTTGGACTGGCGTGAATTTGTTGAAACAATGAGCTATGTGGAACGTGTTTTACAAGATGACCCTGCTGAGGCTTATGTCTTAATGGATTTTCATACACGTGACCACTACCGTCATGTTATAGAAAAGATGGCAAAAAAAACTGAACTTTCTGAAATTGAAATAGCCCGGAAATCGATAGATCTTGCAAAAAACGGAGCTGACTTGAATGGGAAGAAGGATCGCACAGCCCATGTCGGGTATTGGCTTACTGGCAAGGGCCTGTCTCAGCTTGAGGATCTTATAAAAATAAAATATTCTCTTTCATTGGCATTTAATAAAACGATCTTTCGTTTTCCTCTGTTTTTCTATCTGGGTTCAATAATAGTGCTGACTTTAGGTTTAAGCTGGTGCGTATTGGAAAAAGCGAACGGTGACGGAATTGCCGGCTGGCATTTCTGGGCACTTGGTTTTCTCCTTACTTTATGTACGAGTTATCTTTCAATTGCTTTTGTGAACTGGTTAGTAACAATTTTTGTGAGCCCAAATCCACTGCCACGACTTGATTACTCAAAAGGGATACCACTGGAATCAAGAACATTGGTTGTAGTGCCGACTATGCTCTTAAGCATAAGCAATATTGAAGATTTGGCAGAAGCTTTAGAGGTCAGATTTCTGGCAAATCAGGATAAGAACCTCTATTTTGGTCTGTTAACCGATTTTAAAGATTCGACACAGGAAAAATTGGAGGAAGATGATCAGCTTATTCAGGCCGTCAGTACAAAAATAAATGAACTAAACGAAAAATATAAAAAAGAAAACAGGGATACATTTTTTCTTTTTCATCGTCCGCGGAAATGGAATCCAATAGATCATATCTGGATGGGTTATGAACGGAAAAGGGGAAAACTGGCAGATCTGAATTCTTTATTACGAGGAGGACCTGAAAATATTTTTTCGCTTATAATAGGCAATACTTTATTATTAAGCAAAGTCAAATACGTTATTACACTTGATACAGATACACAATTGGCTCGCGATTCTGCCAGGCAATTTATCGGGGCTATGTCGCATCCTCTTAACATACCAATATATGATCCAATTAAAAGACGGGTAACAGAAGGATACAGTATTCTTCAGCCAAGGGTTGCTGTCAGTCTCCCGGGAACAAACCGGTCAAAATATGCAATGTTGTTTGGTAGTGAGGCCGGAATAGATCCGTATACGCGTGCAATATCTGATGTCTATCAGGATCTGTTTGGAGAAGGATCTTTTATTGGTAAAGGGATATATGATGTTGATGCATTTACACAGGTTCTGAAAGATAGATTTCCGGAAAACAGGATTCTGAGCCATGATCTTCTGGAAGGATGTTATGCGCGCTCAGGATTGCTAAGCGATGTGCTGTTATTTGAAGAATATCCAGCAAGTTACAAAATAGATGTGAATCGTCGTTCGCGCTGGATAAGGGGTGATTGGCAATTGCTACCATGGCTTTTGCCAATTTTGCCCCGAATTAATGGTGCTCGCAGGAAAAACCCTTTGTCTCTTTTATCGTGGTGGAAAATTCTGGATAATCTGAGACGTAGTCTTGTTCAATTTGCACTTACTCTGCTTTTATTAGCAGGCTGGACCATTTTATCATCTCCATGGTTCTGGACCCTGGTTGTAATCGGGATCATTTTGATTCCCTCATTGATTCATTCTGCGGTTTATCTGATACAAAAACCTGAGGAGGTCTTAATAAGCCAGCATATAAAGGGAGCAATAGAATCGGTTTTAAGGCAATTATACCAATCAGCATTTGTGCTTGTTAGTCTTCCATTCGAGGCTTATTACAGTCTGAATGCTTTATTAAGAACATGCTGGAGGTTGTTTATCTCAAAAAAACGTCTTCTGGAATGGAATTCTGCAACAAAAGCTGAATGTCACAGCAGTTTTGCGCTCATTGAATCTTTTCAGACGATGTGGGCATCACCATTAGTTGCAATTCTTACCGCAACCTCGCTTTTGCTTTTCTTTCCTATAACACTTTTAATGGTTTGGCCAATTCTGGGCCTTTGGTTAATTTTTCCTGTTATTGTATGGTGGATAGGTAAACCTCTTGTCGAATATTCCGCAAAACTGTCTGATATACAATATGGATTTCTCAGGGAGTTATCACGGAAAACATGGTCCTTTTTTGAAACATTTGTTGGGCCCTCAGATAACTGGTTACCACCCGATAATTATCAGGAGCATCCTGTTTCAGTGATAGCGCACCGGACATCGCCCACTAATATGGGCCTTTCGCTTCTTGCCAATCTGTCAGCATATGATTTCGGTTATATTTTTACCGGAGAGCTACTCAACCGGACAAATAATGCTTTTGCCACAATGCGATCTTTGGAAAGATATCAGGGGCATTTCTTTAACTGGTATGATACTCACTCTTTGAAGCCACTAAAGCCGTTTTATATCTCATCTGTCGACAGCGGGAACCTTGCCGGTCACCTATTAACTCTGCGACAGGGACTTCTTTCCCTGCCAGATCAGTTAATACCGGGAGTAAGGATTTTTGAGGGAATTGATGACACATTACAAATATTAATAAATAAGTCGGGGAAATCAATTACGAATGAGATTATGCAGTTCAGAAGATATTTGAATGTGATTTTAAAAGAAACGCCTGATTCGATTGGTTATCTGTTTAAATGTCTAGAAAGACTTTCAACATCTTCCACTGAAATTGTTAATACATTAAATGCCGACAGCGGAACTCAATACAGATTATGGGCAAATAATCTTTCACGTCAATGCGTACGCGCTTTTGATGAATTAACGCAATTGGTCCCTTGGCTTTTACATACGAATTCTTCTGAAATACAAAATGCATTTCCCGGTATGAATTCTATTCCAACATTGCGGGGTATCCTCTCCTGGACTCTATTACCAATGGACGTAAACTTCGGAGACCTGAAAATTAAAGATGAGGTCAAAAGTCTTTTCAGAAAAGCGAGTGAAAATGCACAGGAAAGGATTGGACAAATTGAATCTTTAGTAAGCCAGTCGGGTGCATTTGCTGATATGGAGTATGGTTTTCTTTATGATATATCGACTCATTTACTAACAGTAGGTTATAATGTTGAGGACCGACGACGCGATTCGAGTTATTATGATTTATTGGCATCCGAAGCAAGATTATCGAGTTTTGTAGCTATTGCCCAGGACAAGATACCACAGGAAAGCTGGTTTGCATTCGGGCGCCTTCTTACAAATATAAATGGTGATCCGATTCTTCTTTCATGGAGCGGTTCAATGTTCGAGTATCTTATGCCGCGCATTATTATGCCTGAATATGAAAATAGTTTACTGTATCAGAGTTGTAAATCGGCAGTAAAAAGGCAGATTGATTATGGAAGATTGAGAGGAGTGCCATGGGGTATATCGGAATCGGGATATAACAGCGTTGATATCCATCAAAATTATCAGTATCGTGCATTTGGAGTACCTGGTCTGGGCCTTAAAAGAGGGCTTTCTGAAGATATAGTTATAGCACCATATGCAACAGCGCTTGCACTCATGGTTATGCCGGCTGAAGCGTGTGATAATCTCGAACGTCTTGCGGGAGAAGGATTCATGGGTGAATATGGTTTCTACGAAGCGATAGATTACACATCCGTAAGGCTGCCAAGGGGGCAGACTAAGGCAGTAATACGGTCGTTCATGGCACATCACGAAGGAATGAGCTTCCTCTCTCTGGCTTATGTTTTACTTGACCGTAAGATGCAAAAGAGATTTGAGTCGAATCCTGAATTTCAGGCAACCTTATTGTTACTGCAGGAAAAGATTCCAAGAGCTACAACATTCTTTTCACAGACTTCCGGAATTACAAATATTCGCACCTCTGTAAATAATCAGGAGGCTCCATTTCGTTTATTTGATACCCCTGATACCGCATTCCCGGAAGTCAACTTATTATCAAATGAGGGAAGGTACAGGGTTATGATTACAAATTCTGGAGGTGGATATAGTCGCTGGAAAGATATTGCCGTGACTCGATGGCGGGAAGACAGCACACAGGATAACTGGGGAGCATTCTGTTATATACGTGACGCCGAAAATGGGAACTTCTGGTCAGCTACACATCAACCTACTCTCAGGAGAGCAGAGAAATATGAAGCCATTTTTTCAAAAGGCCAGGCTGAATTTCGCCGCCGCGATTTCGATATTGATACACATACAATGATTGTGGTTTCCCCTGAAGATGATATTGAATTGAGAAGGGTACAGCTTATAAACCGCACTCGGACAAAAAGGGTTATCGATATTACAAGTTATGCAGAGGTTGTACTGGCACCGGATGCAGATGATTTAGCACACCCTGCATTCAGTAATCTTTTTGTTCAGACAGAAATTATACCACAGCGACAGGCAATTCTCTGTACCAGGAGACCCAGGTCAATAGATGAACATTCGCTGTGGATGTTTCACCTTATGGCAGTTCATGGTGCTGAGATCAGGAATATTACCTACGAGACGGACCGTCTGCAGTTCATTGGACGGGGAAACACTCTTGTATCACCAATTGCGATGACAGATTCCAAATCGCTTGGCGGAAGTCAGGGCTCAGTACTCGATCCGATAGTCGCCATACAATATCAGATAGTTCTTGAACCCGAAGGGTCCGTAATCATAGATATAGTCACAGGCATCGGAGAAACGAGGGTAGCAGCGCTAAATCTGATAGAAAAATATCAGGATAAACAAATAGCCAACAGAGTTTTTGAAATGGCCTGGACACACAGCCAGGTAGTATTGAGACAAATTAATGCTTCGGAAGCGGATGCTCAGTTGTATGGCCGGCTTGCCAGTTCGGTCATCTTTGCCAATTCATCACTGAGGGCCGACCCGGGAATCCTTATAAAAAACCGTCGGGGACAGTCCGGTTTGTGGGGGTATTCCATTTCAGGTGATTTGCCGATAGTGCTTTTACAAATTGAAGACCCGTCGAACATAAATCTGGTACGTCAGCTGGTACAGGCGCATGCATACTGGAGATTAAAAGGATTGGCAGTCGATCTTGTAATTTGGAACGAGGACAGGGCAGGTTACCGTCAGTCACTCCAGGAACAGATTATAGGACTAATAGCTGCAGGAATTGAAGCTAATGTTGTTGACCGGCCGGGAGGAATATTTGTACGCTCTGCAGATCAGATATCAACAGAGGACCGGATCCTTTTTCAGACCGTATCCCGGGCTATTATCAGTGATTCCAGGGGAACTCTGGAAGATCAGATTAAACGGCGCGGCTTTGGAGAGTTCTCAGTTTCACGTTTCAAACCAACGCGTACTTACAGGGCAAAAACTCATCCGGAGATGGTATTGCCCCGACCAGACCTGATTTTTCAAAACGGGATCGGAGGATTTACAACTGATGGGAAAGAATATGTAATTACAACATCGAAAGACAAACCAACACCTGCACCATGGGTAAATGTTCTGGCAAATAATGGCTTCGGTACTGTTATTTCTGAAAATGGAATGGCTTATACCTGGGCTGAAAATTCTCATGAATATCGTCTGACTCCATGGTATAACGATCCTGTAACCGACTCAAGCGGCGAAACCATGTATCTTCGTGATGAAGAGACAGGCCATTTCTGGTCGCCAACACCTTTGACAAGCAGCGAATCAGAAATTTACCTTAGCCGTCATGGATTTGGCTATAGCGTATTCGAACATAACGAAGGAGGTATAATTACCGAACTTTGGGTGTATGTTGCTCAGGATGCATCAGTGAAGTTTTCAGTGTTGAAAGTCAGGAACGAAACGGGGCGACCATGCAAATTATCTGCAACAAGCTATGTGGAATGGGTATTAGGCGATATGCGGCATAAAACTGCGATGCATGTTAATACCAGTGCTGATTTAAACGGCAGTGTTATATATGCAGCAAATCCATATAATACTGAATTTGCCAGGAGAGTTGCATTTCTGCAGACTGATGAAACATCATGCTCCATTACCTGTGACCGGACTGAATTTATTGGACGCAACGGAACCCTTAAAAAACCGGCAGCAATGTTCCATTCGCGTCTTTCAGGAAGAAAAGGAGTGGCATTTGATCCCTGTGCTGCAATACAAGTCAATTTTGAGCTGGCTGCGGGCATGGGACGGGAAATAATATTCAGGCTTGGAACAGGACGCAATCTGCAGGATGCAAACAACATTATTCGCCGATTTAGAGGTTCTGCTCCGGCTTATAGCGCTTTGGAAGCCGTATGGCAATACTGGAACCATACCCTCTCTGCAGTGCAGGTAGAAACTACTGACCCCTCAATAAATATTCTTGCAAACGGATGGCTTTTGTATCAGACTCTGGCTTGCCGGATATGGGCACGCAGTGGATATTATCAATCGGGCGGAGCATATGGATTTCGCGACCAGCTGCAGGATGTAATGGCTTTAATTCACACCAAGCCAGATATTCTGCGGGAGCATCTTATGCTTTTTGCAAGCCGGCAATTTCCCGAAGGAGATGTCCAGCACTGGTGGCATCCACCCATTGGAAGAGGAGTTCGAACTCATTGTTCAGACGATTACTTATGGTTACCTCTAGCCACTTGCCGTTATGTTATATCTACAGGAGATACGGGAGTTCTTGATGAAACCATTAATTTTATTGAAGGGAGACTTGTTAACCCTGAAGACGATTCGTATTATGATCTTCCAACCCAATCGGAAGAAAAAAGTTCACTTTATGAGCATTGTAAACGTTCGATCCTTCACGGGCTGAGATTCGGTGACCATGGGCTGCCACTTATTGGCACATGTGATTGGAATGATGGCATGAATAAGGTTGGAAACCTGGGTAAGGGAGAAAGCGTTTGGCTTGGCCTTTTCCTTTTTGAGGTTCTAAACCAATTTATCAAAGTGGCACTGTTAAGAGGTGACTCTGAATTTGTTGCATTCTGCAGGGAAAAAGCAATTAAAATCCAACAGAATATCGAAAAGAACGGATGGGACGGTGAATGGTATCGGCGTGCATATTTTGACAACGGGATGCCTCTTGGCTCCTCAGAGAACGTTGAATGCCAGATTGATTCTATCTCTCAGAGCTGGTCTGTACTATCAGGAGCAGGTGAAACCGACAGGTCAGCGATAGCAATGGAATCTGTTAATAGAAGGCTTGTTCGCAGGGACGATTCGCTGGTCCAGTTGCTGGATCCTCCGTTTGATAAATCAGATTTGAATCCCGGCTATATTAAGGGTTATGTTCCCGGAGTAAGGGAAAATGGTGGTCAGTATACGCATGCGGCAATATGGGCAGCTATGGCATTCTCCAAACTGGGAGACAGCAAAAATGCATGGGAAATTTTAACAATGATCAATCCCATAAATCACACCAAAACTCCTGATGACATCGCTAGGTATAAAGTTGAACCATATGTGGTTGCTGCTGATGTGTATGCTTTAACGCCTCATGTTGGCCGTGGAGGATGGACCTGGTATACAGGGTCAGCCGGCTGGATGTATCGCCTGATTGTGGAATCGTTGCTGGGTTTAAGGCTTGAAACAGAAAAATTATTTATTGAACCTTGTCTTCCTTCTGATTGGGTAAGTTTAAAGATTCATTACAGATACAGGGAAACAATGTACCACATTACGTTAACCCAATTGCATGAAATAAATAGGAATCTGATAATAATACTTGATGGGGTTGAATGCCAGGATAAGTTCATCAGTCTGGTTGATGATCATATTGACCATCTGGCAGAAGTAAAACTTAATTATTCTTTGCAAACCTGATGAGTTTCATATTCGTAAGCTTCCTCTCATTTGCTAATCCTGAAAAAGGCGATCCAAATACTGGCATATTTATACTCCTTTCTTTTTTTATTTACACCTAACGCTAACTTTTAAAATCAAAATACTTCACTTAAATGCTTATAATTAGATGAAATAATCTTAAATGCTTCGTCCATCCGGCCTCCTAACATCATTCTCCCCATGTACATTGCCATACCTTTCATCTGGTCAAATTCCAGTTTAGGAGGCATGGCTAAGGCATTCGGATCAGTCTGGATCGTAACCAATATAGGTCCCTCATGTAGAAAAGCCTTTTCTAATTCCGGTTTCACCTCAGCAGGATCATTAATTGTAATGCCAGGCATTCCCATTGCTTCCGCTATTTTTGTGAAGTCCGGATTCAACATATTAGTCTCCTGGTCAGGAATCCCTGCTACTTCCATTTCAAGTTTCACCATTCCAAGTGTTCTGTTGTTAAAAACGATGATCTTCACAGGTAATTTATATTGGATAATTGTCATCAGGTCTCCCATCATCATTGACAGGCCTCCATCACCGCAGAAAGCAATCACTTGTTTGCCGGGACATGCAAGTGCCGCGCCAATGGCCTGAGGCATAGCATTTGCCATAGAACCATGATTAAATGAGCCCAGCATTTTACGTTCGCCTGTTCCTTCAATATAGCGAGCGGCCCATACACAACACATTCCTGTGTCTACCGTGAATATGGTGTCTTTGGCTGCCAGCTCATTAATAATTGAGACGACAAATTCAGGATGAATAGCATTTGGTTTTCCGGGATCCTTTACATAGATCAGTAAATTCTCTTTTACTTCGTTATAAAACTTCAATTGCAAATCCAGAAAAGAGGAATCTTCCTTCATCTCCAGAAGAGGTAAGAGCGCCTGCAAGGAATCTTTTACATCTCCACAAAGTCCCAGATCGAGCTTAGCTCTTCGTCCCAGGTTTTCAGGTTTAATGTCAATCTGAACAATTTTATTATGAACGGGCATGAAGGAGGTATAAGGAAAATCTGTTCCTAATAGTATTAGTAATTCACATTCATGCATGCTATGATAAGCCGACGGGATTCCAAGCAATCCTGTGAGTCCCACTTCATAAGGGTTATCATACTGTATCGCCATTTTTGCTTTATAAGAATAAGCTACCGGGGCTTTCATCTTTTCGGCCAGTTGAATTATTTCTTTATGTGCCTCCGCCGCGCCCAGTCCGCAGTATATAGTGACCTTTTTATTCGAGTTTAGAAGTTCAGCCAGTTGCAGCAACTCATTTTCCGATGGCCTGACGACAGGCTTGTTCCGGAAAAGAGTTGTTGTAGTTTCTGCTGCTGCTGCGGGAAGGTTGGTTATATCACCAGGTAATCCCAGGACAGCTACCCCTTTTTTGTGGACGGCATTTTGAAGAGCGGCCTGCAGCATGCGTGGCAATTGTGCAGGCGTAGCAGCAATCTGGTTGTAGCAACTGCAATCGTCAAAAAGTCTGATTGTGCTTGTTTCCTGAAAAAAACTTGTTCCAAATTCTTTGGTAGGGATAGTAGACGCAATAGCCAATACTGAAGCTGACGAACGGTGTGCATCATACAACCCGTTTATCAGGTGGACATGTCCAGGGCCACTGCTTCCCGCGCAACATGCCAGACCATTCAGCTGAGCCTCAGCTCCGGCTGCATAAGCAGCAGTTTCTTCGTGGCGCACCTGGATCCATTTGATTTTACCATTCCGGTGCACAGCTGCATTTACGTGATTGAGACTATCGCCTGTTACTGCATAGATCCTTTCGATACCTGCATCAACTAATGCTTCCACCAGTTGATCCGAAATATTTTTGGTCATAAGTTAGTTCTATACTCGATTTTTTATTGTTATTTCTAAAAATTTCTTAATAATTCATGCCTAAAAAAGAAATTCTGCCTGGTCGCAGTCTTTTTATGAAGAACTGATTAACGGGTATCAGGCTCGAGTACCTTTTCGTTGGTCATGGAAAGAAGGTTGGAAAATTTCCATGTCCCTGATGCCGTTTAGCCAACCTGACAAACCTCTAAAGACCACACCAAACAGAATTTCAAAAATGTCAAAAAATTGTAAAAAATCAATTTAGGCTATTCAACTTATTTTCCTGCAAATTTGACCAACTCTGAATTAAATTTTTGAGTTTCCTCCAGAAATAAGCTATGACCACTGTTCTCAAAAACTACAAGATGTGAATTTAAGATGCGGGCTTTCATCTGTTCTGCCAAATCGAAAGAACATATTTTGTCTTTTTTACCATGCATAATTAAAGTTGGAATGGTTATTTCCGCCAGATCAGCTCTCAGGTCTGTGTCACGCAAGGCGATTAAACATTGAGCTGTAGCATAAGAAGATGCACTTAAATTAATTCCAGTTAACCAAGCACCAATCCCTTCATTTAATGAAGTTTCATCAGCAGAAAAAATCTTTGCAAAATTGGATAAAAGCTTTGGCCGATCCTTGTAGTTCAATGCAATCAAATCGTCAACCGCACTTTTGGGTAGATTGAATTTAAAGTCATCACGTTGAGTCCAGATTGGGGCTGCTGCTCCAAATAAAGCCAATTTTGAAATATGGGTTCCATTATCCCTGGCGGCATAGCGAACAGCGATGGACCCACCCATAGAAAAGCCACCTAACACAGCATTTTTAATATCCAGTTTATTCAACACCTTTTTTATATCCGAAGCATGAACGTCGTAATTATATGTTCCGTAAGGTTTATCCGACTTACCAAAACCTCTCAGGGTAATTCCGATTGCACGAAAACCAGCATTAATCAAATCGTTGTATTGATATTCATACATTTCATCACTTAATGGCCAACCATGTATCAATATAATTGGTCTTCCTTCGCCGGCATCCGTAATGTGAAGTCGAACATTTGGTTCTACTTCAATGTACTCTGCCCTGGTAATTCCAGACATTAATTTATCAAGTACTTTTTCCATAGTTTAAGATATATTATTTCAGTTTTTTCTTAATCCGTTTCAATTTGGACAGGCAAAATGAATTTCTGGTAACCCGATTCGACAAAGCTTCTTAACTGGCAATTGAATTCCTCACTATTTTCCATGTTGCTTAAATGACCTGAATGCTCTAACACTTTCAAGAAAGAATCTTTAACTTTTTCATGCATAAATTTTGCTGCAGCCGGAGGTGTTATTCTATCTTCTTTTCCCACAATAATAAGCACCGGTACCTTTATCTTCTTAAGAATGCTGCAAGTTTCTTTTCGCACTGATAATGCAAGTAGCCCATTATATAGTGATTGAACGGAAGTATTCACTATCATTTCCCTTACAGCAGCAATTTCTTTAACTCTATTAGTAAAAGATTCAGCCGCGAAAAGATTTTTTATACTCTCATCAGCGTACTTTTCGACTCCGTCATTTCTGATGCTTTCAATTGCTTTCATCCTTTTTCCCTTTGCTTCAGTGGTATCGGCTTTGCAGCTGGTATCGCTTAGGATAAGCGCGTTAAAACGCCCCGGATAGTTTTCTATAGCATTTAAGGCAATGTATCCCCCCATTGATAATCCGCAAAGTATAGTTTTGTCAATCTTCAAAGCATCCATCAGGGAGATCAGGTCTTTTGCGAATAGCTCAATTGAAAAATCTTCTTTGCCTGCATCAGAATTCCCGAAGCCTCGAATGTCGTAAGTAATGACGCGGCAATAATTCGTGAGTGATTCTATCTGCGTGTTCCACATGGACATATTAAAGGGAAAGCCATGAATAAAGATTATAGCCGGAGCGCCATACTTACCTTCATCAGTATAACTTACCTTATGATTATTTACATTTAAACTGAAACTGTTTTCGAAATCTTTCATGGCTATGTTATGAAATTTATTATTCCATCCCCAATGATATTTACACCAGGATTAAGCCGGGATATTTTCTTATATCTGTTATGTCCCTTTGTGCGTGATAATAACTCACATAACCACAAACCTACCTACCAGTAGGGGATCACAAAGTAAAATACAAAGTAACACAAAGATGAAAAGAAAAGTTTTCAGCTTTTCAAGACAGCACTTTTAATTTAATTAACTGATAATCTGTCAGGCAAAAGGGCCTCCGGCCTGTGAAACCAGGTAGTTCTCAATACCCATTTGCTCTATCTGTGCACCCTGTATTTCTACCCAGTCAACATGACCTTCTTCCATTTTAAGTATTTTGGTAAGAAGGTCAACAGATCCCTGATCATCAACTTCCCAGGCAAGTTTTATTGCTTCATTATATGCGTGAACAGCATGAAGTTCATCCTTGTCGTCATTACTTATCATTTCCGGTACTGTTTTGCCGATATTTATAGCATTAAGTTTGGAAACTGTCGGAGCGCCATCAAGGAAAATGATGCGCTCAATGAGCCATTCTGCATGGTGCATTTCATCCATTGCCCGTTTCCTTATAGCTATGTGAAGCTTACCATAACCCCAGTTTTCACACATTTCAGAATGTACCATGTACTGGTTAATGGCAGTGAGTTCATCAGATAGAAGTGAATTCAGGACCGGCATTAATTTTTTACTGCCTTTCATAGTTTTTACTTAAGTTAAATAGTTTAAAAAATTACGAGAAAACGAAGTTGAGCAACTTTGGCCGCATATTCATTACACAAATTTTGAAAATAATTACATAATTCACATATTTTCCACACAACCGGGGTTGTTGGAAAATTTTATCTTGCCGGTTAATTTATCCTGAATTCTACTGAGAAATTCAGTCAGGTGACACTCTATTCGCTATTAGCGGGTTTACATGTCAGATTTTCAAATAAAAAGGATGTCACCAAACAGAAATTTCCAGCTCCCGGCAGTCTAACCATCCGCCCGTACACACTTTCTTTGCTAAGCTATTTTTTCACCACAAGGTCCATTCCGCATTTAGGACATTTACCTGGTTTATCAGATGTTACTTCAGGATGCATGGTGCAGGTGTACGTAACAAGCGCCTGAGAATTTTTTGCACCTGTTTCCGACTTTACTGTTTTCTTAACCAGATCCATCCCACACTGAGGACATTTACCGGGTTTATCAAGTCTGACTTCAGGGTGCATCGTACAGGTATAATAAACCGAATCCGACTTCATCTCCATTTTTGTTTTCATCATCTCTTTTTTCACAAGTTTTGTGGTGTCTTGTGCAAAGGCCATAGTACCGCTTATTGCTAAAGCGAAAAGTGACATGAGGATTTTTGTTTTCATAATATTTAATTATTTAAATTTTCCTTCAGGTCCGCTGTTGCCCGGTATTCCAGCAAACTAATACCCTAATTTTTAACTTAAACATAAATAAGAACCTGCGATATCAGTTTTTCAGAAAGCAAAGATCATCTCTTTAAGATAGAAGAGTGTTACACTATATTTGAAAAAAATTGCATGATTTACATGAGGGGGGAAAACATCGCAGGTATCATTATTAATGAAAACTCTAATCCCTTGATTTCATTACCTGAATAATCTGGTAAGGAGAAAACAATTTTTCTTCGGCCATGTAAGATCATTCACTCAAAAAGATGTTCATTTATAGCCTGAATTTCAAAACCCGATTCTATCCGTAAATCAAAGTAATCTGCTTTTGACCAGTAATTATCGATTGATTAAATCACGCATAGATCAATGTCCAAATAATAAACTGACCGAATACCCCCATCCGCTCATATAATACGTGAAATATGTAACTTATTGATAAGATAATGTAACACCCTATTTCAAGGATTTCTGAACTTTGCATTAGTACCTGAACATATGGCACATTGTATAAAAGACATTGAAACAGGACGGATTAAATCATAAAAATTTTCTGAGAAAAACCTATTAAATAATACCTTGTACATATAAAACGCAAAAATGGAAGTTAAAACAGATTTTAAAAATGGCAATGGGGCACTGCCAAAAACCTATCAGCACAGTTCAGCCAATTCAGCAGAAATGGTCGTGGCAAAAGAAGCTGTTGATAAACTGATAACTGAAGGAGGGGAAGGTTTTTATAATTATGTTAATTCTCTGGGATTATCAAAAGACTCGAATCTTATTGTACTCTCTTCAAGGCATCATTATTATTATGATTCCGAAGAAATGAATAATGCAAAAACAATTGTTAACCTGAAAGAACTTAACCAGGTCAAAGAAATAAGGAGCCTTCTTTATTCTCATCTGCATTTTCTGCCTGAAAAATGCAATTTTATAGGGCGGTTTGTAAATAACAGAAAGGTTGAGAGATATACCTTAAGTAAAATTGTTTCTTCGAAAGAAAAGATCAGGAATTCTGACTATGTAGATTTAGGAATAGTCTCGCGATACCCATTTATAAACATGCTCTATAGTTTGATGGATTCAAAAACAAATACATATTTGTCTGAGAAAAGTGTGGCTTTAATGCTGGGAGTTCACGGATTTAAAGTAATCGACATGAAAGAGGTTAACGGAGTTACATTTTTTCACTCAAGGAAGGTAGGGGAGGCATTAAATTAACCAGGATATTCATTGATTTATATATATTCAATTCAGGCTACTATTCATTTTCAAATGTCTGAAAAAAATAAAAGGCTGACAAAATTATCAGCCTTTTATAAAATTAACATAACCTTCTGAAGAACCTAACTATAATATTTTGAAATCCTTAAGCGCTTTTGCAAGCTTATCGAGATCACGATTGAAATCGGTCTTAAAAGTTGCAAATTCAGTTTGTCCTAATACCTTATAATCGGCCAATTCCTTTTTCATGCTATTGTTCTTATCTTCCAATAGACTTACCTTTTTTTGATCCGTAGCCTGTTCCTTTGAATTGTTTTTTGTAATTGTAGACCTTAAATCTGCAATGCATTTCTCATTGCTTTTGAATTTAATATCTGATTCTTTGGTAAGTTTTTGATATTCAGAAACAGAATCCTTCTGAGCTATCTTAAGATCCTGTTTTGCGACTACAACATCTTTTTTCTCTTCCTTCAGGTTTTCTCTGGCCTTTACTGCCTGTTTATCAGGGACCTGTCCGAACGAAGTTGAAACTGTTCCTGCTAAAAACGCCACTACAGCCAGGGATAAAACTAATTTTTTCATTTGATTCAATTTTAATGTGAATATTTTAATAATTAAATTACTCTGCAAAGATCAGTCTCTTTAGACGGGAAGCATTACAGAATTTCTTTAATTAGTTACATCATTCACATATTGTGTTTTATGTGTAATCAACATTTGCTTCATCACAAATAATCTTTATCTGCTATATATTATGAGAGTCAGATCTAAACTCAATCTATTATCTGATTATTATAGCATAAACTTGTCAGTAGATAACACAACCTGGGTTCCCGGGTATTGTACGGCTGCATCATCCTCTGCTGTAATAAATATTTTGACTGGTTTATCAGAAGATACTGTCTTGAATGATCCTTTGAGTTGTTTTGACATGAATCCTTTAGAACTGTTTAATTGTCCTATATTTTTAGTCAGGTCACGGTCAGTGATCATCCAGACTATATAAGTTAGTTTTGCTGGCTCTAACCTCGAGGCTTCAGCCAAATCTGAAAGAGTTATCTGAATAACGTAGTTTTTATTATTATCTGTTTTTATTTTAACAGAACCTCTGGCTGCAGGAACAACCGATGAATTTAAGAAATTGACACTTGTTGCGCATGAGAAGAGTGAAAAAATGAAAATCATAGCAAAAATACCCGGCAGGATATTTTTCTTCAGGTTGATTAATTTTGTAGTTTTCATATTATTTTTATTTATTCACCAAAAAACTGATCTGGTGACAGAGAAATGATTTTTTCAGGTACAAAGTTGAGTCGAATAATTTCGGAATGTGTTACAGAATTTCAGAAAAGTGTTACAATATTCACAGATTGGGGAGTAAAGGGCAAAGGCTCAGCGCGCAACGGCGAAATGGTGCAAAGGCATAATAGCTTAAGTCTATATAGTTTAAGGATACTACCTGTATAACACCTGAGAAGGTTCCCCGATTTCGAAATCCCTGAATCCGAAATCATTTGAGCTGAATGAGTTCATTTTAAAAATATTTTGTCCGTTGCCGGGAATCATTGGGAAAAATGATAATGAGACTTGAAAAGTGCCAAAAACAAGGTTCTCATTTTTTATTAAGACTCCAAACCCTATTTGAGAATATAATGTCCGGTTTTTAAATCCCGATATTGCATCACCAAGCATACCTGCAGAATAAACAAGAAACGGTCCGAAATGGAATCCGATAAGATTCCAGGGAGCATATGATTGCGTCTGTAACGTAAACAGCAGGCGATTAGTCCCTACCAGACCCACGCTGTTGAATCCAATAATGCCCCGACCGTAATTGAGAGTTAAAGTATCATAAGAGAACCTGTTTATTCCGATGGTGACCTGTGGCTTTACGAATTGCCTGAATCTCCATTTCCCGATTTCAAATAATCCGGTGAAATAGTTCAGGCCGAAATTAATGACACTCTGTTCAGCATGCGATGACCGGAAAAAAGTTCCATATTCAATGTTAGTGCTCAGGTATCCCCATTCATTATAGTTCCCAAAGGAAAACCGCATTCCTAAATACGGCCTCCATGAGCTGTTTCTTAACTGATAGCCTCCTGTCAGTTCAATAACCTTTCCTACAGGGACATCCTCAATAGTTCCATATTTAAAGATATATGTATCCTGAACATACTTACGAGTGGAAATACCAATTCCCGCCAGGTAGAAATCCTCATTGGAATATATCTGCAAAGGGTCATTAATATCTGTGGGTTTTTGGAGATAACGGACACGCTCATACCTTGCAGTTAATATTAGATTGGTTGCAAGTTCATCTTCTGTCGAGCCGTTAAAGATCCTAAATGCTTTGCCTGCCCAGAAATCCTGTGTTTTATATTTTAAATTAACCGGAACAATCAGAGGATTTAAAACCGGAAGCGAGTCTCTCTTGACCTGCGTGGAAAATGATATTCCTCCAGCCCACTTTGCATACGGAGAATAAAATGGCCGGTCAACAGACAGACTCCGTCTCATGTTTTTATACCCGTCAACTTCATAGTGAAGATTGGAGTTGATGTATGTGGTCATGATATTCGGAATAAAATAATCCGTCCTGAATTTACTGATTCCGGTACTGATATTTCTTGAGAAGAAATTCTGAAATTCGTGTCCCATTCCTAGAAAATTTTTATCTGATAATCCGACATTGGCATGTGTAGTTGAAATGATTACTTCACCATCAATACTCCAGTTATCTAATTCCCGTATGATAATATCTACCGAATCGGATTTTGGTGAGGAAGAGGTGACATAAAAATAAACATCATGCACAAATTTCTGGTTACGGATAAGACGCTCGGATTCTTTTACATAAAATGAATTAAATGGTTCATTTTTATGGATAAGCAAGAGATTTCGGATCGCGATGCTCTGCGTTTTAATATGTAATTCATTTCCAACTTTAGTTAATCTGGTCTGCTGGGCTGAAGCAGTGTCATTGGCTGAGAAACCAAATGGATCGAGAGTAACGATATCAATTTTCCTGATAATTTTCCCCTGGAAAGTGCTGTATGGTTTCTGGATCAGTTTTTTATAGTTATTCTTTTTGATCTCTTTTTTTGAGATTATAGAAACCGGTTTGAAAATTAACCGGTACATGAAGTTATTAAATTTGTTTCTCTTCGAATAGGCTTCAATATTTTTATATAGATGAGTCGAGTCTTTTTTAACAGGATTTTCCTGTGCCGATGCATAAGCACTGATAATAAGAACAAAAAACCATATGAAAGATATTCTGGACCACATTTGAGCTTACCATTTCTGAATCATATACAGAGGTGAAATTACTATTTCTTTTTTTCGTTCGATTTTTGTTGTTCAGCCTTTTTTCCTATTGAATCAGCCTTGATTTTTTCAGCTGCTTTTTCTTTTCTTTTATAATAACCTCTGAAAAGGAAATTTTCTTTAGCTGCATTCATATTTTCATTCAAACCCTTACTGCTCTTTTTAAGATTCATAATTGTCTGATTAATATTTTCTGCAATTGTTGAATCCTGGATAAATCTTCCCAGGGTTCCGCTTCCACTGTTCACTTTAGTCATAATCTGTGCAAGTTGATATGAAACTACAGCGGCATTATCTGCAGTTATCTGTAAGCTTGCCATTATAGCATCGGGCTCGACCGGTTCTTTTGACAATATTTGCTGACCATTTTTCGCCGGAGCTGCATCAGAACTACCCTGGGTAATAACTAAAATGCGGTCTCCGATAAGACCTGCTGAACCTATTGCCGCCTGGCAATCTGACTTGATAAACTTCTGAACATTTTTTTGAATCAGCATATCAACCTGAACAGTTGTATCATTGATTATTTTAATGTTGTCAACTGTTCCAACATTGATCCCGGAAAAACGGATACTGTTTCCAACCTGCAATCCGCTGACATTATAAAATGTTGTAGTGAGTTTATATACGGGGGTAAACAGGTTTTTCTGCTTTCCGATAATAAAAACAGCAACTACAAAAATCAACAGTCCACCTGTAATAAACAATCCTAACCGTACTTTGAATTTGGTTGTGTGAGTTTCCATATTTTATGGTTTTAAATCTTGTGCTTATTAATAATTATTTAAAGAATGATCGGATTAATGAATCGGACGAGTTTTCAAACTCTTCCGGTTTACCTTCCATATAAACTTCCCCCTCATGCAACATTATAACCCGGTCAGCGGTTTTCCGGGCACATTCAATATCATGGGTGATAATGAGGGAAGAAGTTTTATATTTTTTCTGAACATCGTTGATGAGGGAACTGATTTCATCTGATGTTGCAGGGTCAAGTCCGGTTGTAGGTTCGTCGTACAAAATGATCATTGGGTCAACAACAATTGTACGCGCCAGACTGATCCGCTTACGCATGCCGCCTGATAGCTGAGAGGGCATTTTATTAAGGGCATCTGATAAACCTACATTTTCAAGTGCTTCAGATACTTTTTCATTTATCATTTTTTGAGTGAGATCCTTTTTTATTCTCAGCAGGGGAAATTCCAGGTTTTGTCTTACAGTCATGGAATCATAAAGGGCACCGCTCTGAAACAGGAAACCTATTTTCTTTCTCAATTCTCCCAGGCCTTTATGGTCTAATGCGCTGATATCTTCACCAAGTACTTTGATTGTTCCATAATCGGGATCATATAAACGTACAATACATTTTATCAGGACAGACTTTCCGGAGCCGGATTTTCCAAGTACAGCCAGGTTTTCACCTTTAAAAAGCCTTAATGACATGTTCTTTAGTACTTCCTGTTCATCAAATGTTTTCCTGAGATTATTTATTTCAATAACCTCTTCACATTTTTTTGTATTATCCGGAAGATTAGTCGCGGTTATGGCATAGTTCATTATTTTTCAAATTATAGCAAATCAGTAATCTGTACTGCAACCAGGTCGACAATTATTACAAGCAGAGAGGATAGCACAACTGCAGAATTAGCTGCTATTCCCACGCTTTCGGTTCCGCGGCCGGCTGTAAAACCTTTATAGCATCCTACAAGTCCGATAACAGCTCCAAAGAAGAATGTTTTAATAACAGCGGGAATGAAATCAATAAACTCCAGATGGCTAAAGGCCTGAGAACAGAACAAAACAAAAGGGACCTCTCCTTTGATATTTGCTCCTGCCCAGCTGCCAAATAATCCCAGACCATCAGAATACAATACTAAAATGGGTATCATCAGGGTAGCAGCTAATACTCTTGTAACGACTAAAAACTTCATCGGATTGGTTGATGATACTTCCATGGCATCAATTTGTTCGGTTACTTTCATTGAACCTAATTCAGCGCCCATTCCTGAGCCAATTTTACCGGCGCAAATCAATGCGGTAATAACCGGCCCCATTTCCCGTATTAGAGATACCGCTACCATTCCGGGAAGCAATGATACTGCTCCGAAATGAACGAGTGACGGCCGGGCCTGGATTGTAAGTACCAATCCCATAATAAATCCGGTCACTGAAATAAGAGGTAATGATTTATATCCGATCTTAAAGGACTGTCTCAGAAATTCTCTGAATTCAAATCCGCGTGAAAAAAGTTCTTTACAAGTATCTCTAAGAAATAAGAAAAAATCAGCTACATCTGTCATAAAGTTGTGTGCCTCAGCTGTTTTTGCAATTACTTTTTCAGTGAGTTTAATTGATTGCTCCTTTGCAATGTTTTTTACCTTG
>Ga0182027_10002168_pt1 | contig 32033 bp, 29 predicted proteins | sample 712E1DmetaG_FD_121300 | JGI IMG/M metagenome (GOLD analysis project Ga0182027, IMG submission 121300) | Permafrost microbial communities from Stordalen Mire, Sweden - 712E1D metaG (Illumina Assembly) | ecosystem: Environmental > Terrestrial > Soil > Wetlands > Permafrost | place: Sweden...
CAAATTGCCGGTCAAAGTGTCGCCGCTCGCCAAAGCACCGGCAGTGATCTTGTAAGTCAGGGCCGGGTCAGTAACGGTGCCGTAGGCTTTGGTCTGCGGATCGGCGGTGACGGTGATCGCGGTCGCATTAATCGTTGTAATAGTTGCGGTGCCGGTGGCTTCGTTGTAGTTGGTGTCGGAGGGTTTGGTCGCGGTGATCGTGCAAGTGCCCGAACCGCTGGTAATTGCGACAACGCCGGTTGAAGGATCAACTGTGCAGGATCCGGTGGCGCTATAAGAGAAAGCACTGGAACTAGATCCGCCTTCGCCAAGCGCGGTAATGCCGGTTTGGCCGTAAGTCGCGCTAGCCGGCACACCGCTAACAGTCACCGCCGCCTGATCGGCCTTGGTGATTACATAATTGTTCGGGGTGGTGTTGGTGAAAGTCATTGAGTAGTTGTTATTCGTGCTGGTCATTGCCAGCAAACCTACTCCCTGCGTGTAAGTGTTTGCGTTTTTTACTTCAGTGGTCGTTAAGCCGTTGAACGCCATTGAGCCGGTAAATGCGATTCCGGCAGTGGCTTCGGTTTCACTATTTTGCAAACCGGTAATTGTGTAGTTCAAAACCACATCCGAATAAGTCGTATTGTTCAATGTCGAACCATCGTAAGTTTTCGAAACCGCCTTAGGCGTGACGCCCAAAGACGCCGGAGTAATATCCGCGATCAAGCCGGTTGGTTGAACTATGGAATAATTGGCTACGCTCGCGCCATCGATGGTTATACCGGTAATAGTCACTGCCTTGCCGGTACCGACATTTTTATTATTGAAGACACCGCCCAGACCCGAAAGGCTAAACGTTACCGTGTCACCGCTCAAAATACCGGTGTCGCCAAGAGTCGTGCTCACCAAGGCGGCGCCTGCGGTAGTAAATGATATTACTGCTTCAGTCCCATCATACGACTTATTGCTTGGTACAATATTGCTGACAGTCAGAGGCCTTGCCGAAACGTTCTGCGTCACAGCAGGTGCTGTACTTGCAACAAAATTACCCGACGGAACATAAATCGCCGTGATCTGGTGGCTTCCGGCCAAAAGCTGCTTCTCGGTCGTCGTGTAGTATGTAATGCCGCCAGAAAGAGTTGGATGGCTGCTTTTATTTAACAGGTTAGCATCACTGACACCATCCGCATAAAAGTTGACGTAGCCGGTTGGCTGGTCTGTACCCGAATCCGGTGTCACAGTAGCGGTCAATGTAAAACTACTACCATAATCAGTATGAATTGTATCTGGAGTAATGATAGTATGTGTCGTTGTCAATGCAACATCGCTAACCGTATGAGTCGTTGTTCCGGATCCGCCGTTAAAGTTGGTATCACCGCTGTAAGTCGCGGTAAGAGTTTTTGAGCCGGTTGTGGTGGATGTCAGAGAGCAGCTGCCTGTGGCTGCATTTCCCGTGCCGGTTATGTCCGGCGTCGTGCAGGACGCGCTACCATCAGTCACCGTTACTGTGCCGGTTGGCGTCACCGTTCCCGAACTGGCAGTCACACTAACGGCCACAGTGTACGCCGTGTTGACCGCCGACGGATCAGGGTCATCGAAAGTAATTGCAGTCGTCGTATTTATTTTCCCTCCGCCTACCGTCACCGTATTTGAGCAAGAATTGTTCCCATCATTGCTTTCGGTCACGTTCCCGCCCGAATCTACTGCACACGAACCGCCAGAGCGTGGATTCACAAGCGAACCTGCAACAGTCGGCGTTACAGGAACCGTGACTGTGATTGTTCCACCAACTGGGATAATTACTTGTTGCAAGAAGATACCTGTAGCGCATGTTAAATTGTTTGAACTTATCGAACAGTTTACAGTTCCACTAGTTCCTGCCCCCTCCACGTCTACCGGGGTACCGTATGACGCGCCTGAACTCGGCAAGCTATCAGATAAAATTGTTGTTCCGGAAAGAATACCACCTGTAAAAGTCGCGCTCGCATTGCCGCTATTCGTTATGGTCAGCACCCAATTAAATGGCGAACCGACGGATGCGTTATCACTAACGTTGTTCGTTTTTGTTACAACCAAATCTGGCGCTGTGTTTACGGTATGCGCGGTTGTTTTAGAGCTTGTGTTAAACGTGCTGTCACCGCTATAACTTGCGGTTAATGTTTTTGATCCGCCGGTTGTTGACGTTAAGCTGCACGAACCGGTCGATGTTCCCGTGGTACCCGTAATTGAAGCAATCGTGCAGCTATCGGTGCCATCAGTAACCGTAACCGTGCCCGATGGTTGCCCCACCGAGCCTGATCTTGCGACATTAGCGGTCACCGTATAAGCGACGCCAACGTTAGTTGGGTCCGGCGTATCGGTAACAGTCGTTGTTGTATTAATTTTGGTGATGACACCGGTTATATTATTGGCAAAAGTAACCGCGTAGTTAGCACCACCGTTCCCATCGCTGACGGTACCCGCCGGCGCCAAAGTTTTGCCGGTACCAATCGCGGCAGTATCGTAAGTTTCGCTAAAACCAGTAGTGTCGCCGGCTACCAACGCCGGGCTGATTGTCGGCGCGGCTGTCGCGGTGGTTGTGCCATCATATGCTTTGCTATTGGTCGCTGCCGTCACCGTGATCGCCTTTGCCGAAATAACACCCGTCGTATCGGCGACAAAAGTCACGGCATAGTTATTGCCGCTATTCCCGTCGCTGACGGCACCCGCCGGCGTCAAAGTTTTGCCGGTTCCGACATTCTTATTATCGTAAGTTTCTGTCCAGGTTGGAGCAGTATCACCGGAGACTATCGTACCCGAAGTTAGCGTACCAACAGCCGCGGCACTTGTCGTGCCATCGTAAACTTTAGTATTGGTCGCCGCAGTAACTGTGATTGGGTGCTTATTTACTGTTAAAGAGGCTGTACCGCTGCTTGCGGCATAACTCGAATCCCCAGCAAAGCTTGCGCCCACGCCAGTCGCGTAAGTCGTTGCTTTCGTTTTCAAAGTAGCCGTGCAAGTCGCAACACCACTGGCATCGGTCGTGTTGCTACATGCCGCACCGCTGTTTAATGTAAATGAAACTGTTTTTCCGCTAAGGCCAGTGCCGCCAGCCGCCAAAGTACCAGTCAAAGTGACCGTATTACCATAGGTATCCGTAATCGCGTTAGTCACTAATGTCGTAGCGGGTAATGTAAGTGTATAGGAAACCGCCACAGTCAGATTTACCAAATACGCATATTTACTCGATGACGCGGTAATTGCTCCTATTCTTACCCGAAAATTGTTATTATTGAAATTATCCGGCGTCCAAGTTTGACCCCACAAGGTTGTAGCACCTGTAAAGTTTTGAGTTGAAGCCGAAGTTCCGAAACTTGTAGTTTGGGTTGTGCTAAATGTAGAACCATTCGCCGCAACTGAAACCAACAATTGCCTCGCAGTAATCGCACTATCTCTGTATCCAGTAAGATTCGCCGCAACAGTATTAATAGTAGCTCCACTCGGAATAGAAATATTGAAATTCGTAAAATCTGCTACATCGCTGCCAGTATTCCATGTGGCATAAGATGTCGCCGACGCATCATAGGCATTTAGAACAGAAGTAACGCCAGTTACGTTGGCTGATCCCGTCGGCTTAGTTGCCGCAGTATCGGTTACCGCAAAAGCTTGGGGTGCGGTGGCGAGGAGGAGGCCGGTGGCGGCAACGCTGGCCATCAAGAATGTCGAGAAAAACTTTGTTATTTTGTTCATACTTTTTTTAGTTTTTTAAAATTAATTTAATTTTTTAATATTTTTTTAATTACTGCTTCTCTCCAAAACACTTTACTTCTTATGGACTAATTCGTGCGAATATGTCCATCGACATTTTTTGCGGTCCCGCAAAGCGAGACACGGCACACTCGCCCGATTTAGTCCTTTTTAATTGCCTGACTTAAGACTATATGACTAATTCTCACGAATATGGCCGACGGCCTTGATTTATGTTCGTGCGATTCTGCCCGTTAGTTTTTGCTTTTGTTTGTTTTTTAATCAGAGTAAACTGATCGCTTGTTTGATCACCGGCGGCAAATTGCCTGCCGGCTTGCAAAAAACATTCAATCCTACTTGTTCTTTATCTATAGCGCCGACCGACGATAAAACCACGATATGTCTTGATGTTGATTTGATCGACAGCTTTATCTTTTGCGCAATATCGCCCACCGATAACCCATCGGAATTTTTCAGCAGTTTTAAAATCTCCAACCGCCGCCGATTTCCCAAAGCTTTGTATTGCTGTTCCAACTCCCTCATTCTTTTGTTTTATTTCTTCCTTGTCCAAACTATAGGACAAATTCTCACGAATATGGCCATCGGACTTACTCCTCGCCCGGCAAACTAAAAAGACCTAACCACTAACCCTCGTGCGACAACACAAGAATTGGCGGTTAAGCCTTTTATTACGACAAATCCAACGCTGTGATAGTATTGGCTGGGTTGGGTCACTATTTGTAAAATCCTTTCCTCCCAGAAAGAAGTTTTACGTGTCCACGGACATTGCTGCCCGTCTATTCGCGAGTACTTCATTATTATCAGACACAAAAAGGAATGTCAAGAACAAAAATCAGAACAAAAATCAGAAGAACAAAAATCGCGGATAATATCGTTGGCGAAGAATGTCCCTGCCCGGCATAACAAAAAACGCCCCCGGACGGGACGCCTTCAATTTCGTTTTATTCTTATTCCGGAAGCTTGATACCGATCTTCTGCGCGATCAGCCGATGCCATTTCTCGTGCCTGGACGCTTAGCATCCCAACTACCACGCTAAGCGTGGCGATCAACTTGGCGCTGTGTTGTTTCTTGGTCGGCGCGATAGTCATCTACCTTGCCACCAATCATGCTGATGCGCGTCAACACCCGGTCAATGTCGGCTTTATCAGCCTTCAATTCAAGTTTATTAACGACTGCCGCGAGTTTTTTATTGACTTCCGCAATCTGAGCATGGACATCGGCAAAGCCCTCGTCCATTTTTTCGTGGATCTCGTTAATCCCCCCTTGCATCATTACCGCCAGCGCCCCGATTGTGATTTTATTTTGGGCCATGATATTTTCCTTGGTATTATCACCCTATCACTTTTGCCAAAATCGCGTCAACCCGACGCTTAAAATGCCGGCGGCCGACAACGCAAAAAAAAGCCTAGGTCTTGTCCGGAGAATCTTCCTGACGTGACCTAGGCACATCGCCATAACTGTCGATTCGATAAATTCGAGACCGTCCCATTCTCTTATACGCGCGCGAAATGTCGCGATAACCCCCATCTTTTCGGTATTTATCAAACCATTGTTCGGCTTTCTGGCGGCTATCCTGACTTGCGCCAACCGCGGTCATGCGAAAATTATCATCAGCCCCCGATTGCGTCCAATATGTTATACCTAAAACCAGCGTACCGCGTGATAATTTTTTCAATTTATCACCCCCAGGAAAAAATGGCCATCAAACTGTTAACTGATGATGATGCGCATATTCCGCGTCGTTGCGTTAAAAGCGGCGCGGTTGTCGCTAAACACCCGGCACCGGACAGTCGGGCCAATCAGGCACGATGCGACATACTCGATCGCATTATTTTGTCCCATGACAGTTCCGGCCGATCCGGGATACCCGCCAACCGTTGTTTTACGGACAACCGGATTCGCTCCGGGTAGGGACAAGATATCCATGCTTGAATTATATCCCGGCCAGCCGCTTTTATTCTCGTACAGGTGAACGGTCGAATTATCGGTCGCAACCCAGTATTCGGCCGGATTGTCTTGGGCCGACCGCCCCGCCGCGATCCAATCCGGACCGCCAAACGAAATCGAGTAATTGTTCAACCGCAACATGGTGTCACCCGCCGGTGATTGCCGCGGCCAGCTAACATACAGCAGCATACCGCTAACGAGCACGGCCACAAAACCCAAAATTATCAATCTAGTCCTTTTTCCCATGGAACACACCTCCAATTTGGAAAGGTCAAAAATGACTTCCAATGTTGGGACAATGACACTTTTTTCAAAAAAATCAATACCAGATATCCTGACCCATTGATAGGCCATCGTTTTTGTGCTTTATTAATAATACAGCCGCAAGAGAAAAAATGGCTAAAAACGGTGGCCAGGGCTTTTGGCGGCAAAATTATCGACACTCGAACCTTTTGGGACAGGCCTAGTAACGGGAGGGACGCGCGGACAATGAGCATCAAGAAAAATTTAACCATCTCGATCTTAATTCCTTGCCACAACGAGGAAAAAATGATAGCCAGCTGCGTACGGTCATGCCTGGGACAAACTAGGCCAGCCGACCAGATACTCGTCATTGACGACGGCTCGACCGACAACAGTGTAAAAATCTTACACGATTTTGGCGATAAGATCCTGCTGGTAAAGATCGACAAAAACACCGGCAACAAAAGCTATGTCCAGCAGCTCGGTTTAAAATACGTGACCGGGGACATTTTTGTCGCGACCGATGCCGACACGATGCTCGATAGCCATTTTTTAGAAAAGATAGTGCCGGATTTTGCCGACCCCAAAGTTGTTGCCGCCTCCGGCTATGTCAGAAGCACAAAACACAACTGGCTGACCGCCGTCAGGGAAATAAATTATCTTATCGACCAGGAAGTCAACAAAACCGCCCAGTCCAATATCAATTTTTTGTTTGTCATTCCGGGTTGCGCCAGCGCGTTCAAAACCGAGGTCTTCCGCAAACACATTCACTTCGATCACGACACGCTGACCGAGGATCTTGATTTTACCTACAAGATAAACGAACGCAACTATCGCATCGTCTTCAACAAGAAAGCGTTCGTCTACACCCAGGACCCGGCCGATCTCTATTCCTACATCAATCAAATGAGGCGCTGGTACGGCGGCGGCTGGCAAAACCTGTTAAAGCACCTGGCGATCGTCGAGAGGCCATCCAGCGCCCTGGAACTGTCGCTGCTTTACTTTGAAGGAGTCCTGTTTTCGGCACTGATGTTTCTGATACCACTGGTCAATATCCTTTATTTCTTCTATTTTATTTTGCTTTACGCGCTCGTCATCCTGCCTTTCGCCATCTGGGGCGCCATATCGCGCAAACGAATCGATCTGTTGCTGTTTGAGCCGCTATACCCTTTTATCAATTACCTGAACGCTTACATTTTCCTGGAACAATTTGTCAGTGTGGCGATAATGCGCAAAAAGAATTTTGTTTGGTTTACCCCTATCCGCCGGTAATGTAAATCTATGTTTAGTTTCGGAGGCATATCATTTATTGTCCATTTGCTGATCAATTCTTACTGCTTTGCCAAAAGAAAGGTTTTCGGCTGGCTCGGCCTGCCCTCGCGCCCGGCCTACGGCTGGTTGACGCGGCCGAATCGCTCTTCGTATTTGATCGTTGGCTTTGTTTTTTTTAGCATGGCCGCCGGCGCAACGATTTTTACCGCGGGGATATTCAAAGGCGGATACTATAATCTGGCCCTGATCCGGACGCAAATCAGCAATTTTCACCCAACCGCGGTCGCGGCCATGAATGTCGCGGCAATACCATCAGCGCCAATCGCCGATTCGCCCGATTCGGGCATGGCCACCAAACCGAGTGACCCATTGCCCCCGGTCGAAAACCCGAAAAACCCCGTCTTAGACGAAGAAGACTATTCAGAAACCGTCCTGCCCGGCGAAGGTTTTTGGCAAACAACTTACCGCCTGATCGAAAGAATGACCCAAGACCAGTGTTTAAATTTCGGCAATCCGACATCGTCATGCCAAAGAACAAACCATTATTACGATACGCTAACAGCTAACCTTTTGATAAAAAACGGCGTTTTAAAAAATGATTCCGAGTTAAGGATCGGCCAACCCGGCGCCCGGCTAACGCTTGATATGTCGGACAACCTTTTTATCGACGGTATTTTGGCCCGGGATTCCCGGCTGCCAACCAATAAATAACCAAATATCAATTCGAGTCGAAGACGTAGGGAAAAATGCCGGCCTGGGACGCCTTGGAAGCAAAATTCGACAACGCCAAGCCATCGGGATCTTTAATACCGGCCGGCGCAGTCCAATATGACCAGTCGATGGCTTCCGGATCGGCGGACTTGTTCTGGGCAAAGATATTTACCGACACGTTAAAACCGGCCGCTTGGGCCTTAACGGTCTGTCCAAGGATCGAATCCAGGATCAAAGCGCGCTGGGCGGCGGTCGCGGTGACCGTCCGCGCCAAATTATTGGTAAACATCGCGCGATATGTGCCAGTGTTAAACCAGATCGAGCCGACCCCAAGCGATTTGGCAGCCGCGACGGCGTTATCGGCATTAAGAAAAACCGCCGCGTCGGTTACCGTGACATCATCGGTCCCGGGCTGAGCCGCCCAAGGAAAACCCTGTAAACCAAAACTGGAAATATATGACTTATTGATACCCGAAATATAAGGCTCCAAAGACGCGTAAGAATAATCGCCAGTCTGATAGTTGTAGGTTTGGCTGTCTAACATTATGCTTAGCCGGGCGCTGGGAAAATATTTTTTAAAAATGACGGCGTAGCCGTTGAAAGCCGAAACGAAATCCTGAGACCGGGAATTGTTCTCTCCCCAGGAATCGGTGTTGGGTTCGGGAAACGGCACCCACATCCCCATCTGCTGATCGCTGATCCCCTGCTGTTTTAAAGCCGCGAAATAACTTTGCACCGCAGGATCGTAGTAACCGGAAGCAAACTTGGAAAAATCGATCGTGCCGTTATCGTTGCTCGGCTCAACGATCACTAGTGGTTTTATTCCAAGTTTAGCGTATTCTTTTAGAGCCGCGGCCATATCCGAAGCGTCGCCTGGAGCCCGTTTTACGGACAAAGGCAACTGGACAAAGATCATCATGCCGCCGAAAGCCCCGGAAGTCGCGGTTTCATATTCGGCCAGTTTTTGCAAACCGGGATCGTTTGCCTTTTGCAACGCCGGGATATTGATTGTGGCGGCGCGTTGGTCTAGTATGGATTTAACGTTTACCGGCTTGCTTGGCAAACTGCCACCGTTTTTGGCGGGTAGGACAGTATGGCCAAGACTAGGTTCGGAGGACGCTGGCCTTAAAGCTCCCGGCGCCTTGGATTGGAATCCCGCTCCGAAAAAAACCGCGGCCACCGCCAGAAACAATGCCGATAATAATATTTTTGCCATAATAATATAGCATATACCACAAAAAACACGGTTGTATAGGGTCTGTTGCCGAATTAGCTTCAGAACGAAATTTTCAGATTTCGAGCGAGAAAAATGAAGAAGGTCTACTTGCAGTCTCGCTTTTAATAAAGCGAGGAAGGCATACTTAAGCTAAGTCTGCCGCCGACTGATGAATTTTTCGCAGCCGGTTCCCGTGGGCGCCGTTACTACGGCGATAATATGGAAATTGCAGTTGAAGCTAATTCAGCAACAGACCCGTATAGTCGATAATAACAAAACAAACACAAATAAAAACGCATATGAACAAAAAAAACCTCCCGTTCTTTGATCCGTCATCGATAGCGCCGGCAGTTGTGGCCGCGGCGTTTATTTTTTTTGCTGCCGCGAACGGATCGGTCTACGCGCAATCGTCGGTAAGCGTCAAAGTATCGTCGTCGCAAACCAGCAACGGCTCGGCTACGACGCAAAGCGTGTCGAATTCGGTCAACGCTTCGGGTCTTGCCACGACCGATATCACAACGACAGCGCAAACATCAACGCCATCGACCCAAAACCAATCGAGTTCGGTTTCGGTAACAGAAACGGCCACACAACCCTCCACAACCGTCGCAACCCCAGCCGCCACGACCAATTTGGTTCCCAACCCGACGCTGGCAAATGTTGCCACCGGCCTGCCAACCGGCTGGTCCCAAGGCTTTTGGGGCACCAACACGCGGATATTTACATATCCGGTAACCGGACACACCGACAACTACGCGGCCAAGGTTCAAATCTCGGCCTATACCAGCGGCGACGTCAAATGGTATTTCAACCCGGTCGCGATCACTCCGGGCACCTACCAGTTTTCCGACTACTATCAATCCAACATCTCCAGCCAACTGGTCGCGCAGTATACTAATGGTTCGGGAAATTTGACTTATGCCGACCTGGCGACGCTTGGCGCGCCCGCGTCAACAACAACCTGGCAAAACGCCACGGTCAATTTTACTGTGCCGGCCGGCACAGCGCGGATCACGATTTACCACCTGATCAGCGGCGTAGGCTGGCTGACAGTCGATGATTATTCACTAACCAGCTACACCACACCCGTGGTCCCGCAACCGCCTGCGCCAACTGCCGCCGACCTGATACTCAATCCCTCGCTGGAATACCTTGACGCTGGCAAGCAACCCATTGGCTGGTCGCAAGGCGGCTGGGGAACCAACAATGCCGCTTACTCGGTTTACAACCCCGGTGAAAGCGGCAGCTACGCCGCCCAAGTTCAGATCACGACCTACACCAATGGCGACGCCAAGTGGTATTTTGCTCCGGTCGCGGTCACTCCGAATTATAAATACACCTACACCGATTACTACCAATCCAACATCGCCAGTTCCGTGATGGTCCAAATCCAGCTGGGCGACGGCACGGCGCAATACTCCAGCTTGGGCAATCTTGCCGCCGCCCAAGCCTGGACAAAGTTTACCGGCAGCTTCTCGACCCCGCCCAACGCAAAAACCGTAACGGTATACCACTTGATCAGCGGCGTGGGCTGGTTAAGAACCGACAATTTTGGCCTGGTCCAGGTTGTTCCGTCCCAGTTGGGAACCGGCATGGTTTCGCTGAATTTCGACGATGGCTGGCTTTCGGCTTACCAGAACGCCTACCCGATATTGAAAGCTGCCGGATTTAAAGCAACGTTTAACATTTTCACCGACGCTTTCAACGACTCATACGATTACATGACCCTGGCCCAAGCAAAATCATTGTACGCTACCGGCAACGAGATCGGCTCGCATTCGGTAACCCACAGCGACCTGACAACGCTCCCGGCAACCCAGTTGACCAACGAAATAAGCGGATCCAAATCATGGTTTGCCCAAAACGGGATACTGACCACGACCTTTGCTTATCCCTACGGCGCCTACAACCAGTCCGTCGAAACTGCGGTCAAGAACGCCGGCTACGTCGCGGCGCGCTCCAGCGACAACGGCTATAACGACAAAGCTTCCGACAAATACGCACTCCGGATATTTTCGGTTGAAAACACCACCACCATTGCCCAAATCAAGACCGTGATCGATTATGCCAAGGCCAACAAAGTCTGGCTGATACTACTTGTCCACGAAGTCCTTGCCAACACCGCCGGCAAACAATACAGCACCACGCCGACAATAATCCAGCAAACCGCCGACTATCTGACAAGCCAGAAGATCACGGTACTCACCAACAACCAAGCCTCACTGCTTCTCGGCCAGTAATCTTCATTGGAAAATCGCGGCCAACCACATCAAGATAAAATCAATATATATTTCTTAATCGAAGTTCCCCGCCGAGGCGGGACCCTAGCGAAGCATATCCCGCTACTGCGAGATAGAGGATGTTTCCTCGAAGATTACTTCCGCTCCGCTAGGGACTCCTCATTAATTTTGTTCCACCCCGCCAAGGCGGGGTGGTCTAAAATTAATAAAAAAAGGCTATCGCCTCTGTAATTTTGTTGTTCTTCGGTAGTTCCTGAGGGCGCCATCTCTTCTTTTTTGGTCCCTTACCTCAATCGAACACAGCACGTTGTCTATTTTGGCCCAAGCTTGACCATCGGCCGCCCAAATAGTGACACACTGCCAATTGAAAGCAATCGCCGGAACAATCCCCGTATCGGCGGCTGATCTAAAAGCCTTAACAATCAACCTGCCCATCGTTCTCACCCCGGACGGAATATGTTCCAAATCGAACTTGCCGGTATTCTGCCGGCTCAATGAACAACCCGTATCGTAAGTCCGGCTGTTTTCGCGCAACGCGTCCAGCCAGGCCAATCGCTTAAATTTCACGGATCAGCACCGCCACGAAGCTTATTTGCTATTTTAAAAAACTCAATTCCTTGGGCAGCAAAGGATCATCTACCTCATAATGCCAAACCTTGACCCCTTTGCCCAGGATATCTTCTATCTCCCGTGACGGCCAATCATTGCCGAGAAGTACCAATTTCTTTGGATTTCCCGGCCAGTCTTCGACCGATAGGCACGGCGGAGACAGATTTTCCAGCAAAGCAATAGCCGGATCTCCCTGAACCATCAATTTTCCGTTACATTCCACGACAGTAACATCCTTTTTTCCGCTATTTTTTACCAAAGCATTCCTCCTGGGGAATACAATAGTCTTTTTTTAAAAAAATGCAACTGCCGGCCCTCTTTCTTTACGGAGCAATACACCCGTCAAGATTTTTGGGCGCGGTGGTTTTTGTTATACTGCCGCCCTGGGAAACGGCGTAGAAACCGCCACTTTCCAGTTTGGCGTAATAACAGAATTTTTGCTCATCCCCCATTAACATATTACCGATGTTGCAATAAATATAATCGGAACCGCAGACATTGCCAGTGCTTAATGGATCCAGTGGTATCTGGGGCAGATCCTTGCCGATCGGTATCGGATAATCATCATGCAAATAGTAAGTCTCATTGTGGGCGCGGTAGTTTGTCTGCTCTTGCTTAAGCAAATCCATGTCGGCAATCCGCTGCCGGTCGCGGACCTGAAGTGGCGCGATAAATTCAAGGAATCTGGGCCACTTAAGGAATCTGGGCAAAAAGACCGCCAAAACAGCGATAGCAACAACGATAATGGCAATTATAAAAGCAGACCCCTTTTTTGTTTCCATTTTTGGTTATGCCAATTTATTTCATTTTACAACAACCGCGGCAAGCTTGAAAGTATTGCAAAACCTGCCAAAGGTGTGACCTATGGCAGATTTTAACTCGTTAAATTGCGGCTAATACTTACTGTTTTGGCGCACTGGCGCAGCTGGCTTCACATTGAGTACGTGCGTCTCCCGCGGGAACAATCTTGCACATGTCACAAGCGCTGGCTGGCGCTTCGGGCGCCCCACCTGCTGCCGGCACAACCATCTGCGTAAGAGATGTCAAATCCTGGAATTTGATGTTTGCGGGTAGGTCAAATTTTGAAGCATCCACGATCCATGGAGTACACGAAAAATTCATGGTTTTTTGGGTATCCAGACCGCCATTGCTCGGGGTTGTCCCCGTTGCGACCGGCGTTTGTGGTTTTTGAAGCTGGCTAAAATTGATCTTTGTCCCGGTGTTAGCTGTCATTCCGGCGATGGCACTATCGCTCCACATGTATTCCCAGCTATCTTTGATAACAATGTGCGTGGTATTTTGCTGACCGGCAATCGTCATAACCATATCGGTCCGCAGATTAGTGCCGTCAAAATATATGGACTGGGTCTGCGTCGTCCCGTTCTGGTCAAATGATACCTGGCAATTAACCGGCGATTTTTTAGCCATCAGGTCGGCCAAGGAACCGGAAAATGTATTGGTTTGGGTTGTGGTTGTGGTTTGAGTGCTTGAATTGTTGGTTTCCGGGTTAGACTGGGTTTGCGAATTGGCCCCCGTCGGAGCACTCACCGGTTGTCCGCCATTATTCTTGCTGCTCATGTAGATCCAAATACCAGCAATGAGAATAAGAACTACAATAACAGCAATAACAATTTGTTTATTTTTCATATTTTTTTTGCGCTATTTAGCTATTTATATCTTACCACATTAACAACAAATTAAGGAAAACAAAAAAACCGCCCCCTGTCTGGGGATGTCAAACATCCCCAGACCCTAATTAGGGGAAGTTTGACTTCCCCATAAAAATAAAGTAAGCATAAATTAATAAAATTAAGATCCATATGAGAAAAGAGCCATTCGGTACCGGCGATTATGTCCACGTGTTCAACCGCGGCAACCGCAAAATGGATATCGTGCGCGACGAAAACGATCGCTGGCGGTTTTTAACCGACTTGCGTTTTTACAACGATAAAAATCCCGCCGAGTACATCATACGCTCATATTTTGCCGAGAAACAAATGCAAGCCAGCGATCTGGGGATGTCAAACATCCCCAGACGAGAATTATTCGCTTGGCCAAATGGTGAAGATGCTCAAAAACCAATCGTTGCCGTCATCGCCTTCTGCCTGCTGTCAAACCATTATCATCTCCTTTTGCGAGAGATCATTCCGGGCGGCATTACAACATTCATCCGTAAATTGGACGGCGGTTTTACAAAATATACAAATAGCAAGTATGGTGAAAGCGGCAAGATCTTTCAAGGATCATACCACGCGCGCCGCATAACTGATGTGCGTTATCTGCAGTATGTGGATGCTTATATACAAGTATTAAATACGCTGGAATTTTTATTATCAAAAAACATCTCCATGGATTCAAAAATCGATCTAAAACCGGTAATAGATTGCCCATTCTCAAGCCTCGGTGAATCTTTAGGATACCGGGATTTTTCCATCCTTGACCGGGAAGCAACTCAAAAAAAATACAAACTGCCGGCGACCAAGCAAGAATACGAAAAACTGATGCGCTCGGTCATGGCCGAAGGCGGCCTTCAAAAGATCCTTGGAAAATTGGCAATCGACATAAAACCCTAGAAAGCCAATCTGGGGATGTTTGACATCCCCAGACTCGTATTTGGTTTACCGTGGCAATGAGTAGAGCTTCGCGCGAGTTAAGAAAGTGGAAAACAAAACGCCAACCCGATCAAGGCTGGCGTTTCGCATTTCGCTAAAAAACCAAATTACCGCATAATTGAAATTGCTACGCTCAATTCAGCGCCAGGCGCGGCTACCGTAACTCTTCCGCTCGTTGCATCTTTAATAACAGTGTAAGCGGCTGCGCCAGTCTCAGGATCGGCTAACGCAGAGCTGATGTAGGTCGGCACAAGACACGCAAGAGCTCCGGTTGGGGTCGTGACATTGGCAGCCATTGTTGTCATATCAATAGCAGTTGCCGCGGTCGGTAGCGGACCACATGTATAAGTACCGAATGTCCCCTCAAAAGTTCCTTTATTGTCAGCTATTCTTTGTCCTATGGCGTTCAAGATTGCATTAACATTGCTGGTTCGCTGGGTATTGCGAGCTTGGGAAAACTGTCTAGCCGGGTTGATGGCGATGATGACGATCGTGGCTAAGATGGCGATCAAGCCGATAACCACCAGGATTTCGATCAGGGTGAAGCCGGACTTCTTTGGTGTCTCAATTTGTGTTTTTTGCATTTTTTTTGACTTTAATTTTATTGATTTTGTTGAATTTCACTTCTTGCTTCTCCGTTTCGACCTTTTTATTTTTTGACAATTGGAATTAACAATCGATTGCGCTTCCCTATTTTTCCATCCAGGAATTGATATCGATATTTGCCGGAGTATCGATCGGCGGCGGGGCGGGCGGATTGGCAGTGTAAATAATGACGCAGGTTTCCGTCTGCCCTAAAGCGATAGTACCGCTGCACACGCCGGACTGGCCAACAGAATAGGCCGGATCGGACGAATCGGTCACATTAAATGGCTGGGGCAGCAAATTATCCAGGGTTACGCCGGTCTCCGACCCCTGATGGCTGCCGGCTGCCGGATTATCAATGGTGAAACTGAAATCCGACGCGGTTTTGCCGGCCGTACCGCTATCGTTGTTGACCTGGGTCACGACCACCAGGGTCGCGGGCACAGTGCCCACGGACGGCGGCGGCGGAGGCGGTTCCGGCAACGGCGGCGCAGCAGGCGCAGCATCGTCGTTGACAATAACACAGGTAACTTCCTGGCCCTGGCCAAGGGTGCCGCCGCATTGCGACTCGACGGTTTCCGTGTAATCGCTGTCCGGATTTTCCAACACCGCGTAGTCACCCGGATTTAACGTCAACTCGGTCCCGGGGGTTTCCTTGCCGGCGAACTGCCGTGTGGGATTGGCGCCGCTCACGGTCATCAGGAAATTGCCGGCGGTCTTGGTATGCCCGTTGTTGTTGACCACATGCGTGATTACGTTTAGGGTTCCGGTAGTAATATACGCCGGCGGCGTCCCGCTGATTATCTGCTGGCCGATCTTATTGAAGATAGCGGTCATGGCCGCGGTCGGATCGGCGCTCACCGGAACGATAAAGAAATTGTCGCCATCATTGTTCTCGGCATTTACCTGGCTTAGGTAATTCGAATCGGTTGCGGCAACTGTAATGTCGCTGTGTGAACCGTTCTGGTGGCCGGCCAATGGCGTCGAACCACTGGCCAACTGCGCCAGAAAAGCCTGGCTGGTTTCGGTGGCCGAATTAACGGTCACATTGGCAATGCCGCCAAAATGGATAGTGTAAATTTCGGTGTCGATACCATCCGCGCCGCCATTGGTCTTTGCCTTGTCCGCTTCCTGCAAAGCCGCCAAGGTCGGATCGGTTGAATCGCCCGCGATCGAATGTTGGTTCGCCTGACCGTCGGAAAGCATGATTATGTACTTCCTGTGCCCGGCAATGTGTGTAGCCGTGTTGTTCAATTCCGTGTTCGCCGTATTGATGGCCGCTGAGATATCGGTCCCTCCATGAGAATTTGCCAATCCGTTATTGATCGCCAGATACAATCCGGTCGCGTTAAGCCCGGAATAATTCACGACAATGTAGATTTGAGTGACGCGCGGCGAAGATGCGGACGAATTGTTACGTACAACCCCAAAGCGCAATGTACCCCAGTTGTTCACGTCGTTTAAAGTCCAAGCCGCGCCGGTTGCCGGATTAATTGTCATCGGTCCGTTGTTGTATTGGTATGTAACGTAGCCCGCTGTCAGATCGTGGCCGCCATCGTCCCATTGATACCCCGAGGTCGTATTGTTTTCCAGGCGCAATTTAATGTTCGCCGGCGGAGTCGTGGAACTACCTGCCCGCGCTACGGCGTAAAAACTGACGGAATTGACGACTGAACCGGCTGGCAAATTGGCATTGGTAATAACAAAAGTTTGAGCCGCACCGTTGGTTGAAGTGTTGATGTAGGTCGTATCGCCATCATCACCGACAACATCCGATGTTTTTGATGAAAGACTGGGATATGCCGTCCAGCTGTTATAATGTCCGTTACCGCTTGGCGCCAAATTTACGCTACTCGCCGGACCCACCGCTTCACTGCCGTAACTGCTGGTTAAGTTGCCGGCGATCTTGGCACTGACATTGGAATCATTAGCAAAGACGGCAACGCCAACTTGGGGCCGCGGCGCCGCAAGCGCGCTATAAGAGTTGAGAAATGCCTTAGCCGCGGTCCGTTCACCGCCGATATAAGTGTTGCTTGGCGAATTGAACATGCTGCCCGTACGGTCAAGTACCATCAACGTGTCCACGGCGTTAAACGGCGGCGGGATTTCTACCACATCAATGGTACAAGTTTTATAACGCTGATCGCCCGACGCCCAACTTAACGTCCCGATGGGCGAACAGTCGGGATACGGACCCCATTGATTGATCAAATAGCCGCTGGGTATACCCGAAAGGGTCAATGAATAATTGCCCGGCGCCAAATTATTTTCCGCCACGCCGGATGACAGGGTCTTGTTGACGCCAAATCCCGTGAGTTTTATGGTAAAACTCGGAACCGGCGCGACACCGTAGGGACGGTCAACATTGACCGCGGCGGTCAAGGTAAAGGTAGTGGGTATGTCGGTATTGGTGATCAAGCACAAATAGCTTTTGCCCTCGGTCACCGTGCAGCCGTTGCCGCTGTCGCATTCGCATTGGTAGGGATAGCCGGAGTTTTTGTAGATCTTTTGATAATTGGCTTTATCGTCCTCGGTAACGTTAAAAGTGCCAGGATCGATATAATAGGTTACGGTCTTGCTTTCGGTGTCGGATGTCTGCGATTGCAAAGCCATGCCGGCGGCGGCAACATGCATGTTGAAATCGGCCGGCTGGGCGGACCCGCCGTTAACATTCATTACGCGCGTCACAACCGTCAACGCGGCCTTAGGATCTTGGGCTTTTTTGTTGTAAGAAATGGCGCAAACTTTGTTGTCGCCTTTTTTTAGCGTTACCTGGCCATTGCTAAAAACTCCGGAACAATCCGTGCCCGACCAATCCGATGTCGTGTAATGAGCCGCGTCGATCCCGATGGATATGGTAAAAGTTTTATCCGTGCCATCGGCGTTCAATTCCGATTGAATGGTAACCGCCTGGGTCAATTGCGGAGCAAGCGCCGTCCCGTTAAAAGTCAAGTGGCTTGGCAATGTCCCATCGCTTGACGCAATAATGATCGTCAACTTGGCGGTCTGCGGCCGGATAGTGTTCAAAATATTACAGGTTTTGTAGTCGTTAACGCCCAAGGTCAGATGACCGGTCGAGTCGCAATCCCCGGCATACGCAGTCTTATACTTTGTCGGCTCGGCATTGCCCTGGGTAACGGCATAATTTCCGGCGGAAAAAACTTGGGACACGCCAAGGCTCACCGGTGTCCCGCCCACGCCGAACGGACCGAATTGATCGGGGGTTTTGGCGCCGGTACCGTAAGAATAGGCGTTAACAACGATCTTTGCCGGCGCACGGTGGCCCGGGTCTTGGATCGTCGAACTTGTTTCGATCTGGCTGAAAGTGCCGTTTTCTGCCGGATAGAACGCTGAAGCGGTTATAGTGACGTTCTTTTGATTGTTCAAATATGTCGATGGATTGGCAATCGAATCTATTTTGCAAACAAGCGGCGGAGTAACACTGCCATCCACGGTAAAAGATTCGCCACTACCACTAACGGTGTAGCCGGCGTTTTGCGCGATCCGTAACAAGGCTTCGTTGACGCAGGATTCGGCCAATCCCTTGCTGATCCGCTTGTTTTCGGCGTCCAGCGATCCAAACCGGGAAAAATACCCGGCGCGGCTGACGGTAAACGTCATGCCAACCAAAATTATCGAGATGATGATCGCGGAGATCAACGCGATATACCCGGCCTGATTGTTCTTTAGAAATTGCTGGTCCATGGTTTTAAAATGTTTTACGCTATTTACGCAGATAAACGGTCGACGAGAAATCAGAGGATAACGTCATGCCGTTTGGAGTCAAGCCGTTTAAGGTGAAGCCGTAATTTACGCCCGCGGGCTCATTGCCGCTGTCGTCGATCTTTACAAAAAACAAACCGGTGATTTTTTCGTTGCTGTTGTTTAGCTCTTCGCCAGAAGCGCCGTTTCTTGCCAAGAGCAAGTTCGTGCCGGAGGCGTCGGGTTTAAACTCCAAAGTGCCGGAGACGCTTGCCAACTGCAAATCCCCACCGGCCGGAACGGTTACACTTTGAGCTTGCGACAACGCCCAATCGATTTTGGCGGAAATAAAACTCCCGTCGTTTTGCAACATCGCTTTGGTCTGGTTGCGGCCGGAAGACTCCAAAACCTCGTAGGCCGAAACGACCACCCCCGAGAAAAGCAAGCCAAAAAGCGCGAAATATACCAGCGCCTCAATCAAAGTAAAACCGGATTGTCGTTTCGTTGTCATCATATGGTTATGGCGCGATCACGGAAATCTGGCCTTGGCCGGCGCTGTTGTTGGAACTGACAAAAAAAGTATTTTTTTCACAGTCAAAAGCCGGCTCGATCACGTTTCCACTGACGGGTAAGTTCAGAAATTCGGACACGTTATTACCGGGAGTCCATGGAAACAGATCACTCGTATCCCAAACTTGGAATTGTGTCTTGGTCAGCAAAAAAGCCAAGCTATGCGAAATCGGCGCGGCAGTCATATCGGGACCGTTACGCACCATTACCCCGTCAACACTGGCGCCGATATCTATATTTTTTGGGGCAGGGTTGTTTGAAATTAATTTCGTGGGATCGCTGTTGTTTAAAATGTATAATTCCGCCCCCGCCGAAACTGTCCGGCCAAGGTACAGATCATCGCCCAGCAGATACAGGCTTTTACCGTTGCCGCCTCCAGCCGGCGCGAAGCTGCCGACCGATTGCGGACTGGAAGGGTTACTGACATTCAAAACCGTCAGATTATTGCTGTTGGGCGTGGCCAGATAAGCATATTGATCGCGGACATAGATGGCGTTAATATCGTTGCCGACCGCAAACGTGCCCCCGGCCACCAAGGCGGGACTCAAAGGATTATGGACATCGATTATGTAAAATTCCGGGCCGGGACCGGAATGGGTCAACCCCAAGTAGACATACCCGTTTTTGTAGGCGATACTGTCGCCAAACCCGCCCGAAGTAATATTAATCGCGCTTGTATCCACCAAAGAAAGCGTAGGCGAGGAAACATCGATTACCTGGAATTTTTTACTGCTATCGCTAGCAACATAAGCATAAACCGGCTTGGGATTCGCCGCCGATGCCAAGTCTTCGGCGACAACCACGGCATTCAAGCCGCTTTTGACGCTAATATCGTTATCAATGTTTGAAATTGGAACAATGCTTGACGGATTACTGATGTCAAAATCAAAAAATGTCGGCACGGTTGAAGTCGCAGCGCTGCTGTTATCGACAGTTACGTAAAGTTTGCCTTTGTAGGCATCCAGATCGGTCACCGGATAATTGTCGGCGATGCCGGTCAAGGAAGAAAAATTGGAAAATGAACTTATTATTCGCGGGGTTTTCCAAACGTCGGCGTTGGGATTGCCCGCCGCGTCGGTCAAGATCGAACTGCAGGTATCGCCGCCGACGGCATTATTGTAATTGGTAACGATCGTGGAAAGTTTGGTGCTGTTGGTGCGGCCGCCATCTTCGAAATATTTAACGCTCGCTGTCACGAATTTCGTGAAATAATCGATTTGCTTGACATCAACGCTAGTGGTAAAACCATCGCTCGTGGTTGTGGCGGTTTGCGGATTGACCAAATTAAAATCTTTGCGGCTTTCGGCTTGGGCGGATTCCAACGCGGTCTGAGCAAGGTTTAGCGCTTCGGTGTTGGTTTGGCCGTTGCTGATCATTGATTGGTTGCCAAACGAAACCAAGATCGTGGCCGAAAAGGCCATGACCAAAATAAACATCGCCAGCAATATTTCCAGCGTCGAAAACCCTTGTTGACCTGTTTTTGGGGAAGCTGCCTTCATGAGTAATGCTTAAATCGTAACTTTTGTTTTTGCTAATTTGTCCAAGAAATCCGACCTTCGCTGTTTAACGATACCGTCGAAACATTGGCCCCGACACCCTTGATCGTTATTTCTTCGGGTGTTGCCAATGGGTTTCCGGAAGAATCAAGCGCGCCTCCGGAAAGACGGTCGAAAACCACTTGCTGCGAAGGCAAATGATTAAAATCAATATGCATCCCGCTGCTGCCGACAGGAATTGTTTCGTTAAGATCATCGTGCGGGTCATAACTATCGGTCTTATCCGCCAGCTGGAAAATAATGTAGTTTTGCGCGTTGCCCAACGAATCTGTCTGGATGTAGACTCCGTGGTACTTGCCATCGGTACAACCGGCGCCCGAACAAATGTTATCCATCGACAAAGCCCGGGCGCTCTGAAGCACGCTGACCAAAGCATCGCGCTCGTTATCAAAAGAATTGCCGCGGTACATTTCCATGCCCATCAACATCGACAATCCGCCCAAGACCGCCAGCAAACCCAAGACAACCACGATCTCGATCAAAGTGAATCCGCTGGAACTAGCCCTTCGCGCCGTTGCGCCGGAAACTAAGCCTGCTCTCGCGGGCTTAAGTGTGTAAACTTTGGGTAATACCATAGATCGGAGTGATTATCGAGATCGCGATGAAACCGACTAAAATGCCCATGACGATCATGAGCACCGGCTCAATGCTGGTAGACAGGTTTTTTGTCTGGTTGTTCATTTCGTCTTCGTACATCTCAGCCAGGTATAACAGGCTTGAACTTAAGTGGCCGGTCGTTTCTCCCACCTGGGTCATTTGCGTTACGACCGAAGGATAAAGCAGTTTATCTGTTTTCATCCCTTCCGAAATTCCCAATCCCCGCACAACCCCCTCACCAATGCGTCCAAAGCTCTTCCGATAGGCAAAACTGCCCATTGTACTACCTGTGATCTGCAACGCTTCGATGATCCCGACATTGCTTTTTAGAAGCAAACCCAATGTCCGCGTAAAATTGGAAATGTAGTAATTTTTAAACATTGGGCCAAGCAATGGCATACGCAAGAAATTGCGATCGATCCAAAGTCTTATGAACCTAATCTTCAACAACAATGTCCAAGCGACCACCAGCAAGACCAAGCCAAGAATCAGGTACGCCCAGTCATGCTGCATGAAATTGCTAACGGCGATCAACGATCGCGTCGTCCAAGGAAGCGTTGATTTCAGGCTGGCAAAGATCGGCAATATCTTAGGGAATACATAGGTAGTCAGCAACGCAGCGATGCCCAGGGTAGCGACAACGATGAAGCTTGGATATACCAAGGCGCTGACGATGTTGCGCTTCAGCTCCTGGTTTTTTTTCAGCTCATCGGCCAGGTATTGCAGATTCTGTGTCAGGGTTCCCGATATCTCGCCCACGCGCACGATATTGATGGCAAAGTCCGAAAAAATCCGCTTGTACTGTTTCATTGCTCCGGCCAGCGACTGGCCTTGCTCCACCTGGTGGCGCAAACTCTCCATGATCGATGCCGCTCCCTTGGAGCTGGCCTGGTCGCGCAACATGCTCAAAGCTTGGAGGATCGGCACGCCCGCCTTGACCAATATCGACAAACGTTTGGTAAACAATATTTGCTCCTGCGTTGACATGCGCGCAAACATCAGACGCGGCATGCGCGCCGCCGGCCGTTCGCTTTCAATGACAATGACCGGTTCCCGGCGTAATGGAAGGCTGGCGGTTGATTCGACGACCGGAGTTGATATTGTCCGGCTCAATAAAACAAAAACTCCCGCAAAAACTCTCTGCGGCATGACCGCGCTAATTCGCGCCGAAACTGTCTTTATTTGTTCCCCCAGACGGTGAGAAGCACCTTTGGTCGGCAAACTGACGCGTTTAACAACAGATTTTTTTTGGGATTTCATTCTTTTATATTACTCGTAGAGCATTCTTAAAACTTCTTCGATCGAGGTTATTCCCATTTGCGCCTTGGTAAAACCGTCTTCGATCATAGTGGTCATGCCATTGGCAACGGCAATGGCCTGAATATCGCTGGCCGAACCCCGGCGCAGGATCGCCTCACGGATCTTTACATCGGGCAGAAGCACTTCGTGGATCCCCACCCGGCCCAGGTAGCCGGTGTTGTTGCACAAAGAACAACCCTTACCGACATAAAATGTATCGGTGGCCAACAGCGACGCGCCGCGAATAACGTTTTGCAGGCTTTTAATTTCGACCGCGGTGATCTTGCGCTCCGTTTTGCATTCGGGGCAGATCTTGCGCAACAGGCGCTGGCCGATGGCTACGTTAACGGTAGAGGCGATCAAAAAACTTTCGATCTTCATATCCAAAAGCCGCGGCAAGGTAGTGGCCGCGTCGTTGGTATGAATTGTCGACAAAAGCAAATGTCCGGTCAACGCCGTGTTAACCGCGATGCCCGCGGTTTCCGCATCGCGAATCTCGCCGACCATAATAATATTGGGGTCTTGCCGCAACACGCTGCGCAAGCCCTGCGCGAATGTCAGGTTGGTACGCGGATTGACTTGGATCTGCTCGATGCCGTCGATAGCATACTCGACCGGGTCTTCGATGGTCACAATCGAAGTATCGCTGGTATTGAGGATTTTTAAGATTGTGTAAAGAGTAGTGGTCTTGCCGCTGCCGGTCGGACCCGTTGCCAATATCATGCCATACGGTTTTCTGATGGCCGACTCAATCTTGGCCTCGTTAGCGGGCGAAAACCCCAGGGATTTTAAGGTAAAATCCTCGGCCTTGTCCGACAACAACCGCAGCACCGCGTTTTCGCCGTGATAGGTCGGCACGATCGAGACTCGGATGTCCAATGGCCGGTCATTGTCACTTTCAAGATTGAGCCTGAAACGCCCATCCTGGGCCGCCTGATGCTCATCGGTCCTCAAACCGGCCAGGATCTTTATCCGGCTGATAATTTCGGAGTGAATCGCTTTTGGTACCGAATAAACGTCATTTAAGATGCCGTCGATGCGGTAGCGGATGCGAAGCTGCCCGCTTTGCGGGTCGATGTGAATGTCGGAAGCCCTCAATCTTTCGGCCTCGGCGACAATCGAATTAACCAATTTAATGATCGAAACCGCCCCTCCCCTGGCAAGTTCCGTAAAAACAGGGCCTTCGGTCATTATTTTATGATTATCTATGTCCTATCTTCTGTCCAATTGATATAGCATATCTATTTAAATATTACAAAGAAAGTACAAACGTTGCACGTTAGGCGGCTTCCATAAATAATATGCATATATTACCCGTCAGATTTGCCTCAGATTTTGGTTTTCCGACCGAGCGGAATTTGAGATGTAGCAATAGCTACATAAAAAATTACGCGACCGAGGAAAAGCAAAATATGGGGCAAAGATGCGGGCATGGTATGCATATTATTTATGGAAGCCGCCTTAGGCCATCAATCCGCGAAGATAACAAAAAAGCAACCCTGTCACCGCAGCAGTTGCCCCTATTTTTTATTGATAAAGTTGTTTTGCCAAGGGGAATATCTCGGCCAAAAACCGTTTGCCCGAAAAGGTCTTAAAACGCGAAGCGCGCCTGACTTCAAACGAGTTGATGAATTTTAGACGGTCTTCCCTGGTTTTGAATGTCGATTGCACGCGCGCGACATCGATCTGCCCGAGGCTATCAGCCTCAAAGATCAACTGCTCGTTCATAGTTAAAATTTGTTCCAGTTTGTCATGCATCCCGACCAAGTACAAAATTTCCCGAGTTTCTTGCTCGGAAAAACCCAATTCCTCCAGGATCGGCCGCGCCATAACAGCCCCCTTTTCCATATGGGCATCCTTAGCGTTTTTGATCGACTGCCAGTTATTTTCAAATTCCGACCGAGCCCAACCGATGTCGTGCAAATACATCGCCGGAATCAAAACCCGTTGATTTCCCGTTTCACTTTTCAACAATTCCTTTAACCAATAAACCGCCGCCAAAGTATGCGGCCCGTCCCACCCCGGCCTCCCGTGTTTTAGAATTTCAATAACTCGGTCCTTAAGTTTATTTTCGGTTGCAATATCAAGTTTCATAATATTACATCCTACCAAGATAAACTCCTGCTGTTAAACAGGATTACGGAACTATCAGATTTTATTAAGAATATCGGCATGGCACCGCAGTACATTGCTAACGCATTCCAATCTTGGATCGACTTTTGATCCAGGCGGGTCAAAGTAAAAAAATTCCATTCCCGCGGCTTTAGCCGCCAAATAATCATTGTAAGCGTCGCCAACATAAGCGCAGTCGCCGGGATCAATTTGGGCCTTTGCCGCGGAAACGAGCAATGGCTCTGCCGCGGGCTTTCCATGGCCATACATTTCCCGCCAGACGATATTATCTTCGAAAGATTTCAATTGAGGTATCATCTTCACGAATCTTTCCGTCATTCCCGTGCAAATTAAAACCTTCAATCCCCTTTTTTGCAATTCCGTATAGGTCTCCATAAATCCTTCAAAAACCCGCGCCTGACTGTAGTTTTTTGCCAGATAGCCGATCTTTATATCCAAAAATTTCTTTTCGCTCTCTCTGTCTGCCATTCCACCTTCTTTCATGACCATCCGGGAAAATTCATCCCCAGCCATCCCTTTTTGGTCCAGCAGCATTTGCGGCGTAAAAGTAATGCCGAATTTATCCGCCGCAAAGCGCCACGCCTCGCGATGAAGCGGTACCGTATCAATAATGGTCCCGTCAAGGTCATAAAAAATGGCTTTTAATTTCATAGATATATGAATATTATAAGCAAAACCCGCCGCCGCATAAAGCTACGCGCATATTGTTAAAAAAAGAATCGACTTTTTTGAGTCGATTTGCGTCTATCTGGGTATTGCCGGCCCTTCGTCTTTCGCTTTAACATCAGTATCGATCGGCGAGATGCCGTCTTTTGACGGATCGCCACTAGCGATATAACCCGCATCGACACAGATGGTTAGCGAATCTTCGGTCACTGCCTTTATCGTCAAGATCGCCATTCCCTCAGCGTCTGTTTGGACACTTTTAGGTATGCTTGTCATAAGCGGGATCGGCTCCGCCTGGGTCTCAAGCATCTTTAAGATATCCATTAATTTTAAACCTTTAGGGTCTAGAAAATCCGCCAAACTCAAACCGGCAAAGGGACGCCCAATGATCTGGACATAGAACACATCATTTAATCCCTTAACTATCTCCAACATCTTCTCCGCATGCTCGTAATGATATTGGGCAGGAAGGATAAAAACCTGCTGGCCCTCATGCAACGTTACTATTTGTCCCTCTTTAAAAGCGCGGATGTGCGTCGGCCAGATTATCCGACGATAGCCGCGGGGGCACCTTTCACCACTGCTCGCTTGCTTTATCAATCGCCACTGCTCGTCGGCGGCAAAGGTCCTTTCCGCGCGCGGCACGACCTTATAAAATACCGGATCCGTAAACTTATTCCGGTTGTTGACCAAGCAAAGCCCGGCTTCAAGATGCTTCCTTTCGTCAAACGGTACCTGATTTTTTGCGCGTTTTATCGCTTCTTCTATCTCCACGGTTACACCTCTTCTATTGACAATTCTTGCCCTTCCGACAGAAACAATAATATATTTCTATAGCGTTGTCAACTTCGATGCAGTCCATACGATGCGGTAGGCCTCACGAGACGACGTTGAAAAAATTGCTTTATTTAAAAAAAATCCACCGGGTATTCCAGCGGACAAAATCTCTTCGTCGCAAGTTAAACTGCGACTGGGCGTTCTTTTTTTAAAATAAGTTTGCGCCAGTCAAATTCATGCAGCTTCTCTTGCAAAAATTGGCCAAATTTCTTGGCTTCGTCCAAGTCTTCCTCGGTTTGCAGTTCATGACTGTGGGCACAATATCCGGTTTGCTCGGTACGGCAAACAATCTGCCAACCCGGCCCACTTAGACCATAACCGCATCTCGATTCCCATGGATCTTTGGCAATCCCTTGGTTGTTATAAAGGGCAATCATCCGTTCGGCATAAACCTCATAATCACCGCGAATGGTCAGGTGATATGCCGGTCCTTTTTGAGTTTCAAAGAGGGTTGGCCGATTTTTCCCGCGAAGGAAAATGGTTACCGGCACGCCCCATACTGCGAAACCAAGGGCCAAATCCATTACGCGGCCGTCAACCGTCTTGTCGGGATCGCGAAAATCGCTTACGCTCGGATAAAACCCGATGATTTCCCAGCCGCAACTTTCGATGTGCCAGAAGAAATTGCGTTCTCTCTCTTTTCTCTGAGCCTCCAATATGTCGGAGAACATTCTCGTATCTTTTGGAAATCGCCAAGGCGCCAAGGGAACACCATTCAAATATTCTTTCTGGGACAATGTTTCCATGGCTTGCCTAACATTTGCCAAAGAATATTCATGGCCATCCAACATGACCGAACCTATATCTATTGTTGCTTCTGGTCTTGTAGCCAAGCTTACAAACAAACTGATCACCTCAAATCTCTTATATCTTTAATTATTGTTTTGTCAATGGCAAACGCCATTAATGTAATGCTTTAATATTTATATTCCCTTAATTGATAATAACTAAAACCGTCCGGATTGGGTGGCTTCGTTGCGGACATTGTGAGACGATAGTTGACAAAGTATAAAATATATAGTACGACAATTAATGATCTGTAAAAATGACGAGGAGGTAGCAACAGAATGCTCGGATATCTTGCGATCGGGTTGGAAGGGACTTTGATACGGGAAGAAAACAAACAGGCGTTTGCGCGAGCGTTCGGCAGAGCAATAGGCTCTTTACATATCGGGATTGGACGCAATATGGGGCGCAGCCATTATGTGATGGCCAGCGGCACATCGCTAAAAAAGCAGATAAGCGACATAATCGAGGGCGGCCGCTTTGAAAGTGTAAGTTATAAAAAGATTGAAGCAGCTTGTGGCCTCTTCTGGGATACGATCGCAGAAGAACCGGTAGTAATGGTGCCCGATGCACGTGAAACCCTGGAAAAACTGGGTAAGATGGGAATAAAGGTTCTGGTCTCCAGCGAAATGCCACCCAAGCTGGTATCTAAAATGGTCCATGACCTGGAGATACCCGTTCCCGGATTGGTGGAAATGGCGTTAGGATCAAAATTGGGATTTCCGCGCTCACAACACGTGGACGTTTTTTCAAAGCATTGCCGTGTCGATTTCGACAGCTTTTGCAGGAAACTGGTCATCGCGGGCATAAACCGCGAGGACATGCTGATTGCAAATGACTTAAAACGCCTCTCCGGAACGGAATATCCGATCTCGATCGGAATAAAGAACGCCAGCAGGAGCAACAAAAGTTTGAAAATAGCCGGCGCCGAGTACCTATGTTCGGGTTTAAACACGCTGCCCGACGCCATCAACGAGATCAACAATATCTGGAAACTCTAGGCCATTGGCAATCCATCCGGCCTTTTTTATTGGATCAATATTGGTTAAAAAATAGAGACCCACGACTAAAGCCGTGGTCTTCTGCGGCTTTAATAAAAAACGAAGGATCTACTTCGTCAAAGGTACTGCCGACTTGCCTGTTAAATGTTTTCAAATCCCAAAGCGGTGGCCGACGTTTTACTTGCGCAACCTTAATATCCACGTACGGTAACCCGCTTTTTCCATTACTTTCAAATCCGCCGTTGCGCCAGCCTTATTATCTTCTGAAAATTGATCAATTATCAAAGAGTCGCCTTCCGCAACTTCCGGACGGCGTTCGACATCAAACCCCAGTCTCTCGTAAAACTTAGTGATTTCTTCTTGCGTATACAATTCTTCAAGGGATTTATTACCGCTGACACCTATTAACATCGATCTCAGTTTAGAAAAACGCTGATTATTCAACTCCTTGTCGAATTCTATTTCTTGGTGGTATTTATTGGGATCCTTGTGCATAAAAAATCCGCCCTTTTCCCGCAAAAGCTTCCCCACGCGACCTAAAAGCTGTGTTTGCTGTTCCTCCGATAAATACATTATCAGCCCCTCGCAAAAAATGGCCACCGGTCCTTCTACGAGTTGTTTTCCAAGCTCAACCCATGTTTTTTCATCAAAAATATCGCCCGCGACAAATTTCACGGGCAAGTCGCCGATAAATTTATCCTCAATCTCCCGTTTGATTTTTAAATTAGCCGGCAAATCATTCTCGACATACTTTTTTACATATTTTGACAGAGTAAGGGAATGGGAAGCAAAACCTGCCCCAACCTCGATCACTTGCGCAATTCCTTCTTCTTCAATCGACTTGCGTAAAATGTCTTCGGAGTTTCGGTACCTAGCGCATAAAGGATACAAAGCATCGATTTTTTGGGGTTAATTTTCTCCATATAGATCCAACTTTTGACAAAGACCCGCGTATATTTCTTTTGCGCAAGGTAAGTTTGAAGCTTGTTAAGGCCGCAAGCCGTCGTCAAAGCAGTAAGAGAAATTTTAGGAAGCTCATCTTTGGTTGGTTCTTTTTCTCCATCAAAAGTAACCCGGGTTTTCCCCTCAAGTTTTATGTCCTCTGGTTGTTGCGAAAAAATTTCCATTGAAAAATTCTAGCACTTTTCTACGAAAAAAAGTCGTCCCAAATTCGCATTTCTCGCCGAAGACGGCGCTTCGTTGCATTTACAAGAATACGCACCGTTGCAGTCTCTGTTGGACAATGTTGGAACAGAAATTAATGAAGTTGGTATATTAAAATAAAAAAGGCTAGTATATTGTGGAATTATTCCAATTAACCATTATATACATTGCCTGTACAAAAAGCACAACAAATATTGCAATCGGGAAAAAACAAAATGTCCAATCACCGGTCTGTAAATTTGGGATTAAAAAAATAAGGCTGAAACAAACCCCAAAAATCAATATTCCCAATGACTCCCGAAACACTTTCTTAAATCGCTTGAATCCTTTATCCATACGACCTACCTCACCCACTTACTTAATTAATTAACTAGCTTCTTCTATAACAATAATTATTGTAATCATCAAGCTTGATTGCTAGAATTTTTAAATATTATTATGCGCTAGATCTATTCCACCCAAAACAAAAACCACCCATTTCTGGCTGATCTTCTTGTTGCACCGGCTCTGCGGGACAATGTTGGAACAATCATCGTGTGTTTGTAAAAAAAATGGAGATTACTTAATTTCATCCCCTTTATCCGATTATACCTTCTTCTTTCTTTAATTTTGCTCGTGCGTGTTGTATTGCTTGGATCGTACGCCCAAGTTTGCGACCCAGCTGCTCGTCCGTAAGCCCTCCAGAGTTGACACTGACAATTTGTTTATCTTCCGAGGTCCATCTTTTGTAGTCTTTTATGGCATGTACTTTTGATTCGCTGCGCTTCTTTTCCTGAGATTCATTATAATTTGAATGATTCTTGCGCCATTCTTTCATATAATCGCTCCTTTTCGACAACGACATCACCTTTCCGATTAACACACATGTGACAGTATGTTCTGCACACATTAATCGCATGAATTAATTTTTTTGTCAAACACATCGTAATGGCTCAAGACCTTGAAAACCATCCTTACTTGTAAAAAATACCATTCTTGGGTGGCTCCAATTGAATCTGCGGTACCCGTGGGCCAACATTGGAACAGGTTCAAATAAAAAGACGAAATTTAATATTATTCCGCCGATTAGTGGTTGAAAATGATTGTTTAGTTGTTAATTAACCAACTCGCAGTCTGATTCTCTAAATAGCAACCATTGCGATTCCGCTGGATCAAAGTTGTCGTCCCACCATTTGGCCGCTACGGGATTTTTTTGCCTTAGTGTTTCTATGGCGTAAACCGACTCAACCGGATATCCGGCTGGTCCATTTGATTGACCGCCGAGTACGCCATGTTGTTCTCCTATAAAAATACCCTTGGCGACCTCAAGCTCCAAACCAAGCCACGCTTTTCTAACTTCAAGGGGCGCTTGTCCTGATGGTACTTTAATGATTCTTATCTTACCTACGTTTGGCGTTACAACAATCGTTCTTTTCATTCAGAATCACTCCACTTTGTTTGGGTAAATACTAATATTTCATATCAAAAAAATCAATATTCAATATTAATCATTGTAAATCAAAAATATTTTGAGTGATTAATCTGCGGTCCTTGTGGGACAACGTTGGAACAGCCATAATAAAAAAAGCGGAGTATTTAAACTCCATAACGAATGGCTGCCAATTTGCTGGTAATATCATCTCGACTTAGTGTCGCTTCGGCCGTTATAAACTGCCTCAACTGTATCTTTCCAAAATACCGGTAGGGGAAACCGGCAAGAAGAAGCGCCAGATATTCCAAGTCTTTTTTGCATACATTGTAATATAGCGCCAGAATCGCGCTTTTGCCTATCTGCAGTTTGCACGATCTATAAACACTGAAATAATCAATGTTGCCAGTCTGGCATACTGACCCAATAAAATTTGCAATGTTCTTAATTGCCTCATCTGGATCTTCGCCATCGTCGTCGAACAAAATCCCAATTCTCTGGAATGATACTTCCGATGGCTTAGGTTTCCGTTTATTGCCCGCTAGACTACCACCCTTAACAGCTTTGCCTCTAACCTTACAACGCCTAACCATTAAAAAACCTCCCTTGGACAATACAAAACAATACCATATATAAATGGTATTGTCAAATTTTGGCAGGCCCTGTGGGTCAACGGCGGAAGGTTAATTAAACCAAATGCCTTTTAATAAACGCGTGACCGGAGCCGGATTTGAGATATTTTTCGAATTCGAACGCTTTGTACTTGTCATGGATGGCGGTGAATGAAATTAACTCAATCGGCAATCTTGATTTAGTGGCTGGTACTTGGCCGGTATTGTGGCGATTCATTCGTTCATCGATATTTTCAGCACAGCCAATGTATAAATCGCCATCGACGCATTTTAGGATATATACGAATTGCATTGAATCCAAATATAATATTTTCATACTAGCGGGCTTCGCCCGCCGAAACCCGGCATAGATTTATGCGAAACCCGCCGTCGCATAAAGCTATGGCGGGCGAAGGCGGGCCAGACGGGATTTGAACCCGTAATCTTCCCCGTGACAGGGGGACGTGATAACCAGGTTACACTACTAGCCCATAATTAGCTGATTAGTTAATGAGCCATGAGTAAATTAGAAACATTA
>Ga0182027_10002170_pt1 | contig 32025 bp, 20 predicted proteins | sample 712E1DmetaG_FD_121300 | JGI IMG/M metagenome (GOLD analysis project Ga0182027, IMG submission 121300) | Permafrost microbial communities from Stordalen Mire, Sweden - 712E1D metaG (Illumina Assembly) | ecosystem: Environmental > Terrestrial > Soil > Wetlands > Permafrost | place: Sweden...
CGGTTTTTATAAAATTAAGCAAAAGCGATTAGTTGGTAAGAAAATAGCGGGATAAGGGCAGCGGAAACAAGAATATCCCTGTTAAAAAACATTCTTAGCGGTTCTAATTCGGAGTTCGGGAATAAGGGAAAAGCAAAAATTTTTTCTGTTAAGTCATTATTATGGTATAGTATGTCCCCAAGAATTCTCAAGGGTTTAGATTCCATTAGAATTTTTTAATTATCTTCTAATCCGGTTCTAATCGTTATTTTATTAAAATAATATATAAGTTAAGATAGGATTTTAAGGATAATGAGTAAACGGCGAGTGGTCATTACCGGCTTGGGCGTGGTTGCCTGTAACGGTATTGGTCTTAAAGATTTTTGGCAGGCTAACATGGAGGGCCGCTCAGGCATAGGTAAAATCACCTGCTTTGATGCCGACGTTTTTGATACGCGCATAGCCGGCGAGGTCAAAGGTTTTGATCCTTCCCAATATATGCCTGCGGAGGTGGCCAAAAAGGTCGACAGGTTTGTACATTTCGGATTGGCCTGCGCCCAAATGGCCATAGCCGATAGTTCTTTGATTTTAGAGAAAGAAGACAAGCGCAGAATAGGGGTCATCATCGGTTCCGGTTTGGGAGGGATGATGTTCCACGAAGAGCAGATGGTGGCGATTCTCGAGAAGGGGGCGCAGCGTATTAATCCCGCTTCTGTGGCGAGGATTTCACCTAACGCGGTGTCCAGTCATATTGCCATCCGGTATGGTCTTCTGGGGCCCAACATGGTCATCTCTACCGCTTGCGCTTCTGCCAGTCATGCCATCGGCGAGGCTTTTCGTAAGGTGCAGTGGGGAGATATGGATGTGTGTGTCACGGGAGGTGTCGAAGCGCCGCTGACACGGTTAAATTTCGGGGCCTATTGCGCGTTAAGGGTCGTGTCTAAAAAGAATGACGTTCCCCAGGAAGCTTCGCGTCCTTTTGATTTAGAACGAGATGGTTTTGTCTTAAGCGAAGGCGGCGGCGGGCTTATTTTGGAAGAATTGGGCCATGCGCTGAAAAGAAATGCGCCGATTTACGGGGAAATAACCGGGTATGCCAGTAATTCAGGGGCCCATCATATGGTCATACCTGATTTAAGCGGTGAAGACGCGAGTCGCGTCATGGCTGATGCTTTGAGGGATGCGGGATTGCAGGGCGAGGGCGTTGATTATATCAATGCTCACGCTACATCGACGGTGGCCAATGACCGCGCGGAAACCAAGGCCATTAAAAGCGTGTTCGGTACAAAGGCCTATGATATCCCGATTTCTTCGACCAAGTCCATGATAGGCCACAGTCTGGGCGCGGCCGGTGCCATTGAGGCGGTGGTATGCGCGTTGGCGATCAAGAACCAATTTATTCCGCCGACCATCAATTACAAGCATAAAGACCCGGCATGTGATTTGGATTATGTGCCGCTGGAAGGGCGTCGGAAGAAATTGAATACCGTCTTGTCCAATTCATTCGGATTCGGCAATTGTAATGCCTGTATTATTTTTTCGGATTTTAAAGGAGAGTAAAGTCTATGACTTACGGTGAAATCGAAGCGACGGTCAAAGAAATTTTAGCTAAACATTTGAGTATGGAAGCCCAAAAGATCACTGTGGAGTCGCGTTTGGTGGAAGATTTGGGGGTCGATTCTTTTGGGTCCGTGGAAGTGGCTTTTGAACTGGAAGAAAAATTTGATTTGAAAATCCCCGACGCGGACCTTTATGAGGCCAAGACCGTCAAGAATATTGTAGATTACATCGCTTCCAAAAAGGGAGAGAAATAAACCATGGCTGTTAAATTTTCGGTAAATTTAAAAAATTTATTTAAATCCCACCCCAAGTCGGCTTTACCTGATAATGGATTTGAACTGCCGGGGACAAACGGGGATGCTATCATTCTTATTCATGGCATGACGGGCACGCCGCATGAAATGAGGTTCCTGGCCAATTATTTAAATCGTCAGGGATACGCGGTCTATTGCCCGCGTTTGGCCAATCACGGGGCCCCTATTCAGATTCTCCAGATGAGCAAATGGCAGGATTTTTATCATACGGTCCGTCAAGAATATCTTCACATTCGCGGCCAATATAAGCATATTTATGCCGGCGGCCTTTCGATGGGGGCTTTGTTGGCTTTGCTTTTGTCGCATGAATTTAAAAATGAGTTAGCCGGGGTCAGCTGCCTGTCGCCGACACTTTTTTATGACGGCTGGAATGCACCCTGGTATCGTTGCCTGTTGCCTTTGGCCTATAATACGCCGTTGAAATATTTCTTCTATTTTAAGGAAGAGCCGCCTTACGGTATTAAGAATGAAGCGGTCCGTCGGCGTATCCATGAATTTTATAGCCGGGCTGATTTAAATGACATGAAACAGGTGGACCAATACGGATATCCGTTTTTCCCGTTGACTTTATTGCATCAGTTGGAAAAATTAGTCAAACATCTCAATGGCCGTTTACAGGACATTGCTACACCTGTTCAGCTCATTCAGGCCCAGCATGATGACATGAGCAGTGTACGCAATTCCCAATTTATTTATAACCGGGTGAAATCCGACCGTAAAGAATTAGTGCTGTTACATAATTCCTATCATATTATCACTGCCGATCAGGAACGCAACGCGGTCGCCATGCATATGCAGCGGTTTTTTTCCGGACAGCCCATTCTTCCCTAAATACACTATGTTTATTAACCGTCTCAATCAACTGGAAACAAAACTACAAGTCAAATCGCCCATCGTGCTGTCTAATTGCCGCGTGTTTTTTGATTTTGATCATACGATAACCATCTCGGATGTCCTGGATGATGTGATTCGGCGTTTTTCCATCAATAAGCATTGGATGAGTTTGGAAAAGGCATGGCTCGAAGGTGAAATCGGCACCAAAGAATGCCTGGAAGGGCAGTTAAGGAATGTGCGCTTGACGAGGAGCGTTTTGTATAATTTTTTGAAGAAAGTCGAGCTCGATAGTCATTTCCACCAGTTTTTGTCTTTATTGGTCCGGGAAGGCCTTAAGCCGGTTATTTTGAGTGATAACTTTACGTGTATCGTAGAGAAAATTTTAGAATACCATGGGATCAAGGATTTGAAGGTCTACGGCAACGCACTGCGTTTTTATCGCGGACATATTATCCCGTCTTTCCCTTACGACAATCCTTTTTGCCCTTCTTGCGCGCATTGCAAAAAGATTCATTTAACCCGGGACAAGACGGAAAACAAATTGATTGTCTATGTCGGAGACGGCCGTTCAGATTTGTGTCCGGCCCGGGTGTCTGATATTGTCTTTGCCAAGGGGAATTTGTTGCGTTATTTGACCCAGGAAGGCATCAATTGTATTCCTTACAAAAATTTGGGAGATGTGTATAATTATTTTCAAGAAGCCATGAAACGTGGCCATTTGGTGGCCAATGAATAAGAGTATGGACCGCATGAATGATCAGCAGCTGCTGGAGTTAGAGTCGAAGTATTGTTCTTGGGGCGATACTGTCCATTATGCCAAGAAGTTGAATATTTTCCGTGAAGCAGACGGGATTTATGTGTATGATTCCCATGGGCGCGAGTATCTGGATTTGCAGATGTGGTATTCTGCGGCCAATTTTGGGTATAAGAATAAACGCCTGAACGACATCTTAAAAAAACAGATTGATACTCTGCCGCAGTTAGCCTGCCAATATTTGCACGAGGAAAAAATCAGATTAGCGGCCAAAATTGCCCAGGACATTGAGAAGAAATTCGGTGTCAAAGGCCGGGTGCATTTTAATGTCGGGGGGGCGCAGGCCATTGAAGATGCCATTAAAGTTGTGCGCAATCACACGGGCAAGGTCCCGATGTTTGCGTTTATGGGCGGGTATCACGGCCGCACGTTGGCCGCAACGGCCATGACCTCCAGTTATCGTTACCGGGAGCATTATGGCCACTTTTCCGACAGGGCTAATTTTGTTGGCTATCCCTATTGCTTTCGCTGCCCGGAGGGCAAAGTTAAGGACACCTGTGATCTGGCCTGCTTGAAAAAATTTCAAAGGTTATTTGAATCCGAATATTATGCTGTTGTAAATCCCAAAACCAAGAACTGTGAGTACGGGGCGTTTTTTGTCGAGCCCCTCCAGGGGACCGGCGGCTATATTGTGCCACCGCTGAATTATTTTAAAGAATTAAAGAAGACCCTCGATCGTTACCATGTTTTATTGGTGGCGGATGAAGTACAAATGGGGTTTTACCGTACCGGCAAGTTATGGTCCATTGAGCATTTTGATGTGGTGCCAGACATCATTGTTTTTGGTAAATCCCTGACCAACGGGCTGAACCCCATTTCCGGGATTTGGGCCCGTGAAGAACTCATCTCGCCGAAAGTTTTTCCTCCGGGCATGACCCATTCGACATTTTCTTCCAATCCGCTGGGAACGGCCGTCGGCCTTGCCGTTATGGAACTGATGGAAGAATCAAATTTTGAGGTGGATGTCCCCAAAAAAGGGGCGTATTTCCTCAAAAAACTTAAAAGTTTGCAGAAAAAATATCCCACCATCGGTCAAGTAGACGGTTTGGGGATGGCTTTGCGCATAGAAATCTGTCAAGAGGACGGATTGACCCCCAATCGTGAATTAGCGGATACGATCATGAATATCGGTTTAAGCGCCCAGCTTACCGCCGGCGGGAAAAAACGCGGATTAATATTGGATATCGGCGGCTATTACAAGAATGTGTTTACCTTGGCCCCTTCACTGTATATGACCGAGGCAGAAATAGATTTGTCAGTGATACTCTTCGAAGAAGCTTTACAAAAAGCTTTACATGCCTCCACACCTGCATAATAAAAAAGTATTACTTTGGACACTCGCCGGGCTAGGGCTTGCCATAAGTCTTATCGCTATCGGTTGGTTTTTGGGCCATCAAGGGAACATAAAAAATAACGGTAGTTATAATCCCTATTTGATATTAAAAAATTACAATCCCGAGCCTGAGATTATTACCAGAGACACATTTGAAAAAGTATTTTCCGATGGCGATGAAATTTTTGACTGGTTGATGACAAACAACTATTTCGAAGAAAAAAGGGGGGGGGCCGTTCATCCCAGGTTTTTATCACCTGACATGAAAGCTAATTTAAAAAATAAGTATGCCGCTGAACATAAACTTATTCTAGACATTTTGCAACAGGCCAATTCTTCAAGGCACCAATTTGTTGTCAAAAGCGCGGAAATTTCAAACCAGATGACAGCCAGGGCGCTAGATGCCCTGAAGAGGAAAAATATCAAGGAGGCCATAGAAGATTGCAAGATTGCCGTTGATATTTTTCCGCTCAATGCCAAACCCTATATATTGCTGACAAAATTTTATCTGATGACCGGTCAGGAACAAAAGATTTTTGAAACCCTGACCCTTGCCGGACATTCTTATCCGAATTTCAACAGTATTGTCAGTATTATTGACGATGAAAATCTTGACAAAATACCATTGGACCAACCGCGGGACAATATTTTTTTAGCCGATTTCCCTGAGAATAAGAAGATGGCGATGTCTTTTCTATTCGATGACGGGGAAAAAAACGTTTATGATACGGCCCTGCCCATTTTTGAAAAGTATGCCTTTAGAGCGACAATTCCTGTTGTGGCCGGCATGGTTGCTGCCGATGATAATGACCCCTTTTGGGGAAGTTGGAACCAATGGAGGGATGCGGCGAATCGGGGTTTTGAAATCGCTAATCATTCCATGTATCATCGTGATTCTCAAAAATTACACGGCAGTGATTTCGATGTAGCCATAGACCAGGCTAAAGCCCTTATTGAAAAGAACATTAATCACAAGGTCACTGCGTATGTATTTCCTCATGATAGTTATAGTGATGAGGCGGTCAGCCGGGCTTTAAAGGAACACGCCGTTGTGCGGTCGTGGGAATGGCTGCGTTCCTATTATAATAGGGTGGTTGGTATTATCTATGGAGGCCCTAATTTTTCGGCTGAGACTGCCGATAGATTGGTGGATATCGGCATTAAACGGCGGTTATGGCTGGTCGCGAATTGTCATGGGGTGACCACAAAACGAGGCATACTTTCATTTAAATCTATTACTCCTGATTTTTTGGAAACACATCTGGCCTATATTCATTCCAAATCCGATGATGTGTGGGTGGACACGTTCTCAAATGTTTTTGCCTATTTATCACAGCGCGCGCAAACAACAATTGATATTAAAAATGTTTCCGTGAGTTCTGCCGAATTTATTTTACATAATGGCACTCCGGGGACAAAATTATCCTTTCCGTTGACAGTTGTCTTAAAGACAGAGGCACCTGCCAAGATAAAGTCCGTACAGACGCCGGACAATCACACGCTCAAGGCTTGGGAGTGTGCGGCAGGGGAGTTATGTGTTGATGTGGATGCTTATGATGAAAATATCCATGTCCAATGGGAGTCATGAGTACGCTTTTATCGCCCTTTTGGTTTGACACGTCGGGCCTGCTGCGTTACGATATGAGCAAATATGATATCTAAGATTACATCTATTTTGAAGCCCAAAATAGCCCAAAAACATATTAAGGTCCTGGTTATTGAAGATACCGAAGTCGACCAACGTTTGGCTTGCGCGGCCGTTGAACAGGGCGGATATACATCACTTAAAGCCAATGACGGCCATAGCGGTTTTGAGATGGCCCAAAAGCACAGGCCTGATTTGATCATCCTTGATTACAATTTGCCGGACATCACGGGCCCCCAGTTGTGCCGGTCTTTAAAAGCGCATGATGATACCCGGGAAATCCCGGTTTTATATTTAACCAGTACGACGGCCCCGCAAAATGTCATTAATTGTTATGAACAAGGTGAAAATTATTTAGCCAAACCTGTTTCTACAAAATTTCTTTTAAAACAGATCGATTCAATTTTAAAAGATAAACAACTTAAAAGTTAGTATGCTGGATCTAAAATTTATCCGTGAAAACCCCCAGGCCGTCAAGGCCGGATTAGCCGCCAAAGGTGCTGCCGTCGATTTGGATGGTTTACTGAAGTTGGACGCCGGCCGCCGCCAGTTGATCGTCCAAAGTGATGAATTAAAAGCCAAGAAAAATACCGCTAATGATGATATCAGCCGTTTGATTAAGCTCAAGCAAGACCCTAAAGCGACTATTGCTTCGATGAAGGCCATCGCCACAGAGATTGACGCATTAGCGCCGAAAGTGAAGGCCTTAGACGAGCAGATTCAAAATATCCTTTTGGGTATTCCCAATATCCCGCACCATTCCGTACCTCAAGGCGGCCCGGATGCGAATAAGGTCATCGCCACATGGGGAGAAAAGCCTGTTTTTGCCTTCAAACCCCGGACGCATATGGAAATCGCCGAAAGCCTGGATATCATCGATTTTAAGCGCGGCACAAAGTTAAGCGGTTCGAATTTTATCCTTTATAAAAATTTGGGTGCCCGCTTGGAGCGGGCTTTATACAATTTTATGCTGGATGTGCATACCAGCCAGCATGGCTATGTTGAGATGGCACCGCCTGTGTTGGTCAATGCCGCTTCCATGACCACTACCGGTCAGCTGCCTAAAATGAAAGAGGACATGTACTATCTGCCGGGGGATGATTTATATTTGGTCCCGACAGCCGAGGTCCCGGTAACGAATATTCATCGTGATGAGATGCTCAATGAAGAAGATTTGCCTTTATACTATACGGCCTATACCCCTTGTTTTCGTCGGGAAGCAGGTTCTTACGGCAAAGATACCAGGGGACTGGTGCGTATCCATCAGTTTGATAAGGTGGAGCTGGTCAAGTTTGTGAGCCCACAGACTTCTTATCAGGAATTGGAGTCCTTGTTGGGCAATGCCCGCCGTATTTTTGAGATTTTGAAAATTCCTTACCGGGTCTTGATGCTGGCCAGCAAAGATTTGAGTTTCGCGGCCGCTAAATGTTATGATATCGAAGTTTATGCGGGCGGCTTGGATAAATGGCTGGAGGCGTCTTCCTGTTCGAATTTTGAAGATTTTCAAGCCCGGCGCGGCAATATTTCCTATAAGGGACGTGACGGCAAGAAAAAAGGCTTTGTGCATACGTTAAACGGTTCAGGCGTGGCCCTGCCGCGCACGATGGTGGCCATCCTTGAGAATTACCAGACGTCCGACGGGGATGTGATCGTCCCCGAGGCCTTGCGTCCTTATCTGGGAGGCCTGGAGAAAATCACGCGTCGTTAATTCCTCCCCCTTGATGGGGGAGGTTAGGTGGGGGTGTAATAAGTGAAAGATATCTTTTTAGCCGTTTTAAAATTATGCGGATTTTTGCTGTTTCTGCCTTTGATTCTCGCCTTTTTGCTCGCTTTCCAGAATCAAATTTTATCACTGCCTCCGGCTAAAGAAGCATGGATGCTCTGGGGTGCGGGGATTTACGTGGGCTTAAATCTTTTTGTTTATGATTTTAAAGATGTCTATGTTTTTGGTAAAGCTTGGGTAGAAAAGATTTCCACTTTTTTTAAGCCCGCGGGTTATCTGATACCTGTGTATGCTCTTTTTTTGATTATTGTTTATGAAATCTTTCTTATTTTGGGCCGGGATGTGATACAGCCGTACTTTTTATTTGCGATTGCTTTTACGCTGACTATGCATTTGGTCCAAACAGCGCATGAAATATACGAAGCCGACAGCAGTGTTTTAAAAGCGCATTATCTGTGCACCTTTGGCGTTGTCCTGATAGTGAATTTATTTTTTATATCCCTGCTTTTGGCATGGGTGATCCCGGAATATTCGTTTGTGGGTTTTATCAAGTCCCTGTCTGCGCAAACCTGCCATTTTTATAAATCGGCCTATAAAGTTCTTTTTGTAGATTCTGCTGTGTGACGGAGATATGGAGAGGTGCCAGAGCGGTTGAATGGGGCGGTCTCGAAAACCGTTGTCCGGGGTAACTCGGACCGTGAGTTCAAATCTCACCCTCTCCGCCATTTGATTGAATTTTGGGATTATTATGGTATATTAGGCGAAGATTGGGTTTGAAGAAAACGCTTTTGAGGGCCATGATTCATGTTAACGTTACAGGGTAGATATCATCAGCTATTAGCCGCCGCCGGGGAGAAAAAGAAACCCGGCTGGAATAAAACGCCCCAGCCTCAGGATTCCAACCTGACCAGTGATATCGTTAATTTAATTTTATCAGAAGCCATTTTAAACAGGGCCAGTGATATTCACATTGAGCCTCAGCAAGAATTTATCCGTGTCCGTTATCGTATCGATGGCAAATTATACAATGTGCTGCAAGTTGTCGAAAGCGCCGAAGTCCATTTAATTGCCCGTATAAAAATCCTGACCAATATACCCACGGACACTGTCAGCAGCCGAAAAGCATGGGACGGCCGTTTTTCTATGTCTATCGGCAATCAACAATATGATTTTCGCGTCGCCACTTTTCCGACGTTGATGGGGGACAAGATTGCTATTCGTGTTTTAAACAAGAATTCAGAATTAATTGATTTAAAGAAAATCGGGCTGCGCCCGCAGTCTTACTCAATCATTGAACAAATTATTAAAAGAAAAAGCGGCCTTTTAGTTGTCAGCGGGCCTACGGGGGGCGGGAAAACGACCACCCTGTATTCCATTCTCAGCCGTTTACATACGCCGGCCGTTAATATTGTGACCCTTGAAAATCCGGTGGAATATCAAATCGACGGTCTTAATCAATGTGATATTAATAAAAAAGTGAGTGAAGATTTTACCTCCGCTTTGAAAGCGACTTTACGTCAGGACCCGGATGTTATTCTGATAGGGGAGATCCGCGATTTAGAAAGCGCGGAAATCGCCCTTCGCGCGTCCATCACAGGGCATTTTGTGATGACCAGTATCCACGCCAATAGCGCCATAGGGACAGTTGCCCGTCTTATTAATATGGGTCTGGAACGTTATATGATAGCGTATGCCCTGGTGGGGGCAGTGTCCCAGCATTTAGTGCCGCGCATTTGTGAGGGATGCCGTACTCCCTATAAAATTGATCCTCTCTGGCTTAATAAAATATGCATTCAATGCGGGGTGGACCCCAAGTTATTGATCCATGAAGACGTCCAAAAAAGTTTAGACACCTCAGAGGGAGTTTCTTTTTATAAAGGCGCCGGGTGTGACGCCTGCAAAGGGACAGGCTATCGGGGGATGATTGGGGTTTTTGAAGTCGTCCAATTTACCGAAGATTTGCGTGAGGCTATTATCAACAATGCTTCTGTTGGCGAACTTGAAAATATGGCCAGTGCGAGAGATTTTCAATCGATGGCCATAGATGCCCTGCAAAAAGTCAAAAGCGGCATGATCCGGTTTGATGATATTTATCATATCCTATTAGAGAAATTCCGCTGATAAAGAACAGTTTTTAAACCCTATGAATAAAATAAAAATTCTATATGTGGGGCTGTTGATCGGCATTTGTGTTCTGACGGTATCCACTTTTTTAAGAATAAAAAATATAGAAGATTATCACCGGAAAACTATTTTAGCCCAGGAGATCCACAAGGTGTTGGAGCAGCTGATGTTCGATTTGTACGACGCGCGTGAAAGCACTATTCAGGATGTGCCGGCGGACGGCCAATGGCATAGTCACATCGCTTTTGCACATGCCGGGGGAGAGAATGGGGAGTATCAGCTGCGCAGAGGGCATTTGTGGCGGCTGCACAATGGTCAGGCTTTACTGATAGCAGACCATATCGGCGCCTTGCGCCTGTGCCGTCAAAAAGAAACTCCGGATGTCCTGGAAGTTCAAATAGAGGCCCGGAATAATGTCTCTCTGCTGTCTCATTTAAAAATAAAAATTCGTCATTGATATGGATATTCATTCGGCTTGGGAAAAAGCTTTACGGGAAACAAACATTATCCGCTCAAGGATCACGGGACTGCAGACGGCGAGCGATACGCATGTGCCGTATATCCTTTTATCGCCTTCGGTGGTTAACGAAGGGGACACGGTGGTGCGTACCGGAGAGGTGTTGGTCCACCGTCCGTCTTTGATTTTACCGCCTAATATCCCCCAGTTGGAGGGTTTTGATTTCGGCGGCAAAGATTCTTTTCAAGAAGACACCATGATTAATTTTCTGATGGTCAGGGGCATCACCTTGCCTTCCATGAAATATGATAATAAAATTTCCTCTTTGAACGTTTTTGAGGGTAAAATAGACAACGCTATCGGTCTTTACGGCAACCGCCTGCAAAGAGAAGAGAACACCTCTGCCGGCTTAGTCTCTTGTCCCGACGATGTCTGGCAGCTTTCAGTATTGATTTTTGTTTGTTCTCAAATTGCTAAAAATTCATCCACCGATATTCGCCGTCTGCTGGATGAATACCACAAGAGAAACAACGGGTCACGCGATGCATAAAAATGAACGTCTAGAGCTGGAAGCATTGCTGTTAGAGCGCCTGGCAGGCAAAATAACGCTGATGCTCACCTCTGAGGAACGCGCCTCCGCCGTCAAAGGAGCCTTGCAAGAATTGCTCAGTGGCGAAGGCAAAGCTTTCGCCCATGCCGTTCTTTCCAGCGAGGAGCGCAACAACTTTATTAAGGAGTTTTTGTCTTACGGGATCATTGAGGATTTGCTTTACGATGCCGAGATTGAAGACATTATTATCAATGCGTTAAAACCCATATACATCCATCATTCTCAAAAAGGTTTTATTGCGACCGATAAATGTTTCGGCTCCCATAAAGAATTGAATAATTTTGTCCAGAAAATGCTGGTTTTTTCCGGCCGCAAAGGCTATCACAAAATTGCGAATTTGGAATTAGCCAATCTCGCGGGCCGTGTCAATATCATTGATTCCCCTTTAGGGGTGCAGCTGACCATTACCAAAGCCAAAATGGACCCTTTAAGCATTATTGATTTAATCCGTCGAGGGACCATGAGTTATGAAGCGGCGGGTCAGTTATGGCTTTATATGGAAGGGATGTCCGTAAGGCCGGCCAATATCATCATCTCGGGCGGTCCGGGGACCGGCAAAACCACCTTGCTCAATGCCTTATTGAGTTTTATTCCCCCCAAAGACCGACTGGTCGTGATTGAAGACACCCTGGAGTTAAATACATTTTTGGAAGAAAGCTGTTCGCGCCTGGAAACGGATGATGAACTGACTCTTTCGGATTTAGTCAAAAATAGTCTGCGTATGAGGCCGGAGCGCGTTATTGTCGGGGAAGTCCGGGGGGCAGAGGCCAGGGACATGATCACGGCGGTCAATATAGGCAAATACTGCATGGGGACCATCCACGCATTGACCGCGCGCGAAACCATCACCCGTTTGCACAACGAGCCCATGAACGTGCCGGAAGTCCTGATCAATTTAATCGATGTGTTTGTCATCCTTAAACGCTATCATGTGGGAGGCCAGCTGTACCGCGTCATCGACGAAATATCTGAAACCAGCGGGGATGGGCAACGCGTATTGCTGTCCCATGTGTATAAATACAATTATGAGCAGAACCGCGTGCTGTCTGTGTCTCCCAGCACGGTTTACCGCGACCGGTTGGCCCAGGAAGCGGGCGTCACACCGCGGGATGTTATTAATGAAACCTGGATACGTGCCTCTGTTTTAAAAGTTTTAAATGACCGGCACGTCCATACGATTAAAGAGGTGTCCACTTTTTGCCATTGTTACGCGCTTAATCCCGTTGATGCCATGGCTAAAATCGGCCTTGACCGTGAGCGTATGCTAAAAGATTTGAATAAGTAATCTGCAGCAAAAAATCTCACTGGGAAAATTATCGTATAACCTGAATTGTCAACTATAGAAAAAAGAGGTAGCATAAGTTTCAATTTTGGAATACCATATAATCTTTAATTTTATAATATCTGAAGCCCCGCACCCCCGCCTTTGGCGGGGAGCGGCGGCCTGCCCCGCTGATTCTTAAGCGGGGGGTCCTGTAAGGAGAGCTTACTGTGAAGAACCTTGATTGTATTTTTAAACCTAAACGCATTGCCATCATCGGCGCCTCGCCGGACCCTAAAAAAATCGGTCACCAGATTATCAAAAATGTGATTGAAGGGGGATTCGCCGGAGAGATTATCCCCATTAATTCTGGTGCCGCAGATGTGTTGGGGCATAAAGGGTACAAATCCCTGAGTGATGTCCCGGAAGGGGTAGATTTGGTGGTGATTGCCATCCCCGCGCCTTTTGTGATGGCCGTTATGGAAGAGTGTGCCAGGCGCCGTGTGGGGGCGGTGGCCATTATTACGTCCGGTTTTGGTGAAGTGGGTAAAATCGAGGAAGAAAAGAGATTAAAAAAGATCGCGGACGATAATAACATCGCTTTGCTGGGGCCCAATATTTTTGGCTTAGCGTATGTTCCTAACAAATTGAATGCCAGTTTCGGTCCCAAGGACATCCACCCGGGAAAAATCGCTTTTATTACCCAAAGCGGAGCGTTAGGCATTGGGCTTATGGGTTGGACGGTCATGAAGAAAATCGGTTTAGCGGCGCTGGTTAATGTCGGCAACAAGGCCGACATTGATGAACAGGATTTAATCACTTATTTTAATAAAGATAAAAACATTGATGTGATTTTGATATACATGGAAGGCATTAAAGACGGTTTAAAGTTTTTGAAGACTAAAATTGAAAAACCAACGGTCATTCTTAAAGTCGGCCGTTCTTCCCGCGGGGCCAAGGCCGCGGCTTCCCATACCGGCTCTTTGTCAGGGTCGGATAAAATCTATGACGGGGTGTTTAAACAATTAGGGATTTTACGCGCGAATACGTTTATGGAAGCTTTTAGCTGGTCGCGTGCTTTGTCGCTGCCGCAACCCAAGGGTGAGGATACGGTCATTATCACCAATGGCGGAGGGATAGGGGTCGCCACGACCGATGAATGTGAAGCTTGCGGAATCAAGATTTTAGATGACCCTGCCTGGCTGGAGGCGAAATTTCGTTCCACCATGCCGGATTTTGGCAGCACCAAAAATCCCATTGACGTTACCGGCGGCGCCGGTGTGGAAGGTTATCGCCAGGCTTGTAAAATTGCTTTTGCCGAAGAGAGAATCAAGTCGGTGATTGTGCTTTATTGCGAAACGGCTGTAACAGACCCTATGGATATCGCCAGGGCCGTTGAGGAGGCCTTTGAAGCATCAGGGCATAACAAGCCGGTGGTTGTGTCCATGGTGGGGGGAGAGCGCACGCGCACGGCCCTGGAATATTTGAATGAGCACCATATCCCCGCGTCGAGTTTAATCGATATGTCTGTTTCTTCTCTGAAGATCCTTTATACCTGGGCAGAAATTAAAGCCAGGGCGGCCTCACGGGCTGTTTTAGAAAAACCGCCGGCAGAGGTCAATAAAATTCTTGATGCGGTCAAAGCGCAAGGCCGTGATATTTTGATGGAACACGAAGCCCGTCAAGTGATGGAGCTTTGCGGGGTCCCGACGCCTAAATGGGGATTTGCCCGTAGTGCGGATGAGGCCGTCAAAATAGCGGATTCCAAGGGCATGTATCCTTTGGCAATGAAGATAGCTTCTCCTGATATTGTGCATAAATCAGATGTCGGAGGGGTGGTGCTTAATATCCGTGACGGGAAGGAATTAAGAGAGAAGTTTGAAGGCATGATGGTCCGTATTAAAAAGGCGTGTCCTGATGCCCATTTACTGGGAGTTAACCTGATCCAGATGGTTAGCGGTATTGAATGCATTGTAGGCATTACGACAGACCCTCAGTTTGGGCCGGCGGTCATGTTTGGTTTAGGCGGGGTGTTTGTGGAAGCGCTCAAAGACGTTGTTTTTCGTGTCGTACCTTTTGATGCTTCAGAGGCGAAAAGGATGATAGGCGAGATCAAAGCCAAAAAGATTTTAGAAGGTTTTCGCGGGTTTAAGGCGGACAAGGATTCTATTATTAAAACGTTGATAGCCGTGCAGAAGTTGGCCCCCTTGGTCAAAGAAATTGATATTAATCCTTTGTTGACCAATCAAGATGGCTCCTACGCTGTTGATGCTAGGATTGTATTAAAATAATTTTTGTCACCCCCTCCCTGACCCTCCCCACAGGGGGGAGGGAATTAAGATAATGGGATGACAATGAGTGATACAAATATTTCCTCCCCCTTGATGGGGGAGGTTAGGTGTGGAATTAAGGTGACACACACTTAATTCCCAACGAATTAAGTGTGTGTCACCTTAATTCTTAATTCCACCTTAATTCTTTAGAACGGAGATTATATGAGTACTCGTAAGCAGGTGACTATTGATGGGAACGAAGCTGCTGCGTATGTAGCCTTCGCGGTTAATGAAGTGATTGCCATTTATCCTATTACGCCTTCTTCTCCTATGGGGGAATGGGCTGATGATTGGAGTAGTGTCGGCCACAAGAACATTTGGGGGACAGTGCCCCTGGTGCAGGAAATGCAAAGCGAAGCGGGTGTCGCCGGCGCTGTTCATGGGGCCTTGCAAACAGGCGCTTTGACAACGACATTTACCTGTTCCCAAGGCTTGCTGTTGATGCTGCCTAACATGTATAAGATTTCGGGGGAGCTCACACCGACAGTATTTCATATTGCGGCCCGCGCGTTGGCGGCCCAGGCGCTTTCTATATTCGGCGATCACCAGGACGTGATGTCGGCGCGCATGGCCGGGTTTGCCATGCTTTGCTCAGGCAGTGTGCAGGAAGTGATGGACATGGCGTTAATTGCTCAAATGGCTAGCTTGGAGTCCCGTATTCCGTTTGTCCATTTTTTTGACGGGTTCCGCACGTCCCATGAGGTTGCCAAGATTGAACAGCTTTCCATGGAAGACATCCGCGCCTTGATCGATGAAAATTTAGTGCTGGCTCATCGTCAGCGCCGCCTGACACCCGACCGTCCGGTCATTCGCGGTACGGCCCAAAATCCGGATGTCTATTTTCAATCCCGTGAGGCAGGCAATCTTTTTTATCAAAAATGTCCCGCCATCGTGCAAAAGGCCATGGACAAATTCGGCAAGATTACAGGACGCTCCTATCAATTGTTTGATTATTGCGGGGCGCCGGACGCAGAGCGCGTGATTGTGATGATGGGTTCCGGAGCCGAGACCTGTCAGGATACCGCGGATTATCTCGTGGCACAGAAACAAAAAGTCGGACTGCTTAAGGTGCGTTTATACCGTCCTTTTGGGGTAGAACAATTTGTGGCGGCATTACCTAAAACAGTCAAATCCATCGCGGTGCTTGACCGCACTAAAGAACCCGGCTGTAGCGGCGAGCCATTGTATCTGGATGTGGTCAATTCCCTAATGGAGGCGGGGGCCGGTCGTTGGGCGCATTTGCCTAAGACGATCGGCGGCCGGTACGGGCTTTCTTCCAAGGAGTTTACTCCGGCGATGGTCAAGGCGGTTTATGATGAATTAGGCAAAGCCCAGCCGAAAAATCATTTTACGGTAGGGATTAACGACGATGTGTCGCACACGAGCCTTGAGTATGATGAGAAATTTATGATTGAAAACGAAGCCGGCGTGCGGGCCATCTTTTACGGGTTAGGCGCGGATGGAACGGTCTCGGCCAATAAGAACACCATCAAGATTATCGGCGAAAATACGCCGTTGTTTGCGCAAGGCTATTTCGTTTATGATTCCAAGAAATCAGGCTCGGGCACGGTGTCCCATTTGCGTTTCGGCCCCAATCCTATCCATGCCTCTTATTTAGTCACCAAGGCCAATTTCGTCGGCTGCCACCAGCCTCAATTCCTTGAGACCCTGGATGTTTTGAGTAATATTCAGGAAGGCGGGGTATTTTTATTAAATAGCGCCTATGGCCCTGACCAGATTTGGGAGCATATCCCTCAGACGGTCGCGCAAACCATCAAAGACAAAAAATTACGTTTTTTTGTCATCGATGCTTATAGTGTGGCACAGAAATCCGGTATGGGTATGAGGATCAACACTGTCATGCAGACCTGTTTCTTTGCTATTTCAGGGGTGTTGCCCAAGGATGAGGCTATTGATGCCATCAAGGTGTCCATTAAAAAAGCCTATGGCAAAAAAGGTGAAGAAATTTTGAAAATGAACTATGCGGCTGTGGATAATACCCTGGCTAATTTGCATGAAGTGAAAATCCCGGCCCAAATCACCAGCCGTATTCAGATTAGTCATGAGATGTCTCAAGCGGCCCCTGAGTTTGTGCGTAAAGTGACATCTGTAATGATGAAAGGGCAGGGGGATTTGTTGCCTGTCAGCGCGCTGCCTTGCGATGGCACATACCCTTCAGGGACGACCCAGTGGGAGAAACGCAACATTGCTTTGGAAATCCCTGTTTGGGACAAGGACATTTGTATCCAGTGCGGCAAATGCGCCATGGTTTGCCCGCATGCGGTCATTCGTATCAAAGCGTATGACCCCAAGTTTTTGGCAGGTGCGCCCGCTACCTTTAAATCCATAGAGGCCAAGGACCGCGACTGGGCGGGCATGAAATACACCATTCAGGTGGCCCCTGAAGATTGTACGGGTTGTGCCCTCTGTGTGGATGTCTGCCCGGTGAAAAACAAAGTAGAAACTAAATTCAAAGCGATTAATATGAAACCCCAGCCTCCCTTGCGTGAAGAGGAGAAGAAAAACTGGGAGTTTTTCTTAAAAGTCCCTGAGACCGACCGTAACTTGGTCAAAAAGACGGCTATCCGTTCGGCCCAGGCCCTTGAACCTTTGTTTGAATTCTCAGGAGCTTGTGCCGGCTGCGGTGAGACCCCCTATATTAAGTTGGCAACCCAACTTTTCGGCGACCGGATGGTCGTTGCCAATGCCACGGGTTGTTCTTCTATTTATGGCGGTAATTTACCGACAACTCCGTATACCAAAAACGCCGCGGGCCGTGGTCCTGCCTGGAGCAATTCGCTGTTTGAAGACAATGCCGAATTCGGTTTAGGGTATCGCTTGTCTATTGACAAACAAAAAGAAATGGCCTGTGAGTTGGTCAAAAAATTAGAAAGTGTTATCGGCACTCAATTAGTTGAAGAGATCATCCATGCCAAGCAAATCGATGAAGCGGAAATTTTTGAACAGCGCAAAAGGGTCGAGGTCCTCAAACAGAAGCTCAGCAAAGAAACGTCCGTTGAGGCCAAGCAACTTTTGTCGATCGCGGATATGTTGGTCAAAAAAAGTGTTTGGATTATCGGCGGTGACGGCTGGGCATATGATATCGGTTACGGCGGCCTGGATCATGTGATTTCGACCGGCCGTAATGTCAATATCCTGGTTTTGGACACGGAGGTCTATTCCAATACCGGGGGGCAGGCATCCAAGTCGACTTTCCGTTCGGCTGTTGCTAAATTCGCTGCCGGAGGCAAATCGATGCCTAAAAAGAATTTGGCCCGTATGGCTATGACGTATGGCTACGTGTATGTGGCGTCTGTGGCCATGGGCGCTAAAGATGAGCACACCTTGCGCGCGTTTCTGGAGGCTGAGGCCTATGACGGCCCATCTTTAATTATTGCCTATAGCCATTGCATTGCCCATGGTATTAATATGACTATGGGTTTGCAGGATCAAAAGGCGGCGGTCAATAGCGGCTACTGGCCGTTGTTCCGTTACAATCCTGACCTGGTAAAGGAAAATAAGAACCCATTTCAACTGGATTCTGCCGCGCCCAAAGGGGCTCTGCAGGATTTCCTGAATTCAGAAAACCGTTTTAAAATGCTCAGTAAAAGCGATCCGCAGGCCTGTGTGAAACTGCAAGCCTTAGCGCAAGGTGACGTCAACGAACGCTGGAAAATCTATAGCGCCATGGCTCAAGAAGGACCCCAAGCGCCGCAGTAAATAAAGGGCGTTTTAGGAAGCGGGAAATCCACCAGAGAGAGGGACAAATGGCCGATGTCAACAACCGCAGGCGGACGTATATCGTCCGTATGGACTTCCAGAAGGATTTCATCATCAAGTATTGCAGTTTAGTGCTTATTTCGGCCGTGATCCTGTCGTTGATCGTGTATTTCTTGTGCGGAACAGCTGTCACCACCGCCTTCAAAGGATCACACTTAAAGGTCCTGAGTACCAACGATTTTATTTTACCCTACCTGTTTTGGAGTGCGAGCATTGCGGTGGTGTGCGCGGTGGCGGTGTGCTGGCACATGACCATGATTGTCTCCAATCGTTTGGCCGGGCCGCTCTACAGAATTGAACATGACATCGCCCAAGTAGCTCAAGGCAATTTAACTTTGAACTTCCGCGTTCGCCAAAAAGATGAGTTTACAACCCTGGCGCGCATCCTCAATGACATGACCGGTGATTGGCGCAAAGACATCATCGCTGTCAAAAATCAGGTCATAGAATTAAATAAATCCGGTCATTTGACCCCCAAGGACATGCGGGCCCTGATTAATCTCAAACAGGTATTGGCAAAGTACAAAGTTTGATGAAAACCTTTGTTATTGGTGACATACATGGGTCTTATAAAGCTTTGCTGCAATGTTTTGAGCGCTCAGCCTTCAATTATAATGAGGACCGTTTGATTGTTTTGGGGGACATTTGTGATGGATGCCCTCAAGTTAACTGTTGTATAGACGAACTCTTAAAGATAAAAGACTGCCATTGTATCATCGGTAACCATGACCTGTGGGCTTTGAAATGGGCCACCTCCGGATGGAAAGAAAACACTTGGCTGGGCCAAGGGGGAAGGGCAACCATTGAGTCTTATGGCGGAGGAACAATGCCGCAGGCCCATGTTGATTTTTTAAAGGCAGCTTCTTTCTGGTTTGAATACGAAAATAGGATTTTTGTGCATGGCGGTTTTGATCCCCAAAAACCAATATCCCTTCAGGATAAAGAGGTATTTGTGTGGGACAGGACATTGATCGCCCAGGCGCAGCAGGTCAATAGCGTTAATCCCGATTATCAATTCAGTGAGTATAAGGAAATTTATATAGGCCACACCCCTACGACAAATCTGGGCTCAACAAAGCCGTTAAAATTATGTAATGTCTGGGACATGGACACCGCAGCCGGCTGGGGAGGCAAGTTAAGTATAATGGATGTGGAGACAAAAGAATACTGGCAATCCGATTTAACTTCTGAATTATATCCAAACGGGGAGATCAGAAGATAGAACTTCCTAGATTCCCTCCCCCTTGAGGGGAGGGTTAGGGAGGGGGGAGAATAGAATAGTATGTCTAAAAAATATACTTTAGTTACCGGTGGAGCAGGCTATATCGGCGCTCATATGGCCGGAATGCTCATCAAAGCAGGCTATAATGTCGTCATCTTTGACAACCTTTCAACCGGCGTCAGGCCCTGGCTGCCCAAGGGCGCCCAATTCGTCAAAGGCGATTTGCTTAAACCAGGGGCCATCGAAAGAGTCTTTAAGAAATTCCCTATCAGTACCGTGATCCATTTCGCGGCCAAGATTGTTGTTCCGGAATCCATGAAAAAACCGAAGTTGTATTATCGCAATAATGTTGGGGGAACGGCCAATCTTCTATCTGCCATGACCCGGCACAAGGTGCGCCGCATTGTTTTTTCTTCTACGGCCGCGGTCTATGGCAACCCCGCCAAAGTGCCTGTCACTGAAAATGCCCCAACTCTGCCTCTTAATCCTTATGGCACCTCAAAGCTAATGGTGGAACAGATATTGCAGGACATGGCCCAAGCAGGGAGTATTGATTTTATAGCTTTGCGGTATTTTAATGTGGCAGGCTGGGACACGAGGCGCGCATGGCCGCGTAAAGGCCGTCCGGTGGCCACGCATTTGATTTCCAATGTCATGAAAGCCTTGCATGGGGAAGGCCCCTTGATCATATGCGGCAAAGATTATCAAACGCATGATGGTACGGGTGTACGCGATTTCATCCATGTCATTGACCTTTGCCAAGCCCATTTACTGGCCATCAAGGCCTTGCGCAAGGGGATCAAAAATCAGGTATTTAACCTGGGCAACGGCAATGGTTTTTCCGTTTTGGATATTGTCAAACAATCCTCTTCTATAGCTGGGAGACCGGTGCCGTACAGCATAGGTCCGCGCCGTCCGGGAGATGCCGCCATTGTCGTAGCTTCTTCGAAAAAAGCCAAGAAAATATTAGGCTGGAAACCGCAGTATAACCTCAAAGCCATGCTTAAAAGCGAGTGGGAACGTAAGTTTTAAGCTGCAGTAATTCCCCCTCTTTAATATAAAGAGGGGGTCAGGGGGAGTTAATTAGGGAAACTATTGACAGGATTGGCCTTTCTTCCCTATTATATAGGCATGTCGCAGATGGAGCTAATTAAGAGTTGCGCCTTAAGGATTGTGGTCATTATTGGCCTAAACGTTGTTGTTTTGGGTTTTATGTTTTTTGGCCCTCAGGCAGAAAGAGAGTGCTTTGCCGCTCCTCCGACATCCGGTACAATTGACCGCAGCCAGGACATTATTCGGCAAGATGAAGCTTTAAGACAGGAAATAGAACAGGAAAAGAAGTTTTTTATTGAAAAAATCGTTTTAATAGGCACCTCAAAACTTTCTTCTAATGAAATTAAAGATATCACGGCTCTTTTGCATGGGAATTGGTTGACAAAAAAAGATTTCCGGCAGATCATGGAGTCGATTAAAGTAGTTTATGGGAGAAAAGGATTCAATACCAGCCATCTTAAAATAACTTATGACATCAAAAAATCGGGCACTCTGGAAATCAACGTTAATGAGCTAACCCGATGATAATAAGATGGTTTTAACTCTAAAATGTTCGAAATTATAAAATTTTAATTTTAAAACTTGACAAGAGCACAAATCGCAGGTAATATTTCTTCCATTATGCTCCGCAAAAGCACTCCATTTATATTAATACTAATTTTCTGTATAGTGTTCTCCAATCTCCCTTCTTTGGGTTTGGCTTCGCCTTCGCCGAACGGGCAGATGGGCACAATAGACCGTACCCGCGAATTACAGCAACAGTCTGAAGAGTTGCAGAAAAAAGCCCAGCAACCACACGAAGCAACCAAAGCCGCAGAAAACGCGCCGGCAGAAACGCCCGAAGCGCCCAATGCTCCCAAAATGTTAGTTAAAACAATCAACGTGACGGGAGTTACGCTTTTTTCAGCAGCTCAAATCAAAGCCATCACCGGCAAATTTGAAAACAAAGAACTGACCTTAAAAGGCATGCAAAAAGTCGCTGATCTTATCACGGACTTATATAGGAATAAAGGGTACATTACCTCAAGGGCTTTTATCCCGCCGCAAAAAATTGCCAATGGTGTGCTTGAAATTAAGGTGATCGAAGCCAAGGTAGGCACCATCCAGGTCAAAGGCAATCATTACTTTTCCACCCATTTTATTGATGGTTATGTGACCATGAAGAAAGGGGATGCGTTTAATTATACCGACCTTAAACAGGATTTACAGAACGTTAATGAACATTCTGACCTTAATGTCAAAGCGGTCCTGACGCCCGGAGAAACCCCCGGTTCAACAGATATCATTTTAAATGAAAAAGACAATTTGCCCCTTCATGTCAGCATTGGCTATGATAATTTTCTTTCGTATTATTTACAGCGTAATGAGTATGTCTATACCTTTACAGACAACAATCTGACAGGGCATGGCGATATTTTGAATTTTCAGTATAATCGTGCGGTCGAAAGCGATCTCTACTACTATTATAGCGGCCGTTATACGTATCCTGTAACTCATAAATTGGATATGGGCTTTTTCTATTCCCGTTCAGATATGCTTTTGGGAAGGAATTTGCTGAGCATTCAATCCAGCGGTGAAAGCAAGATGTATAGTCTTTTTGGTTCCCAGAAATTGATCAAAAATGACAATTTGGAACTGGATTTGAAGTTTGGATTTGATTACAAGGATGTGAATAACTTTTTATCAGGGCAGATGTCAAGCCGCGATTATTTGCGTATACCCAATATAGGGTTTGATTTTGACAGGGCTGATGATTATGGCCGTACGATTATTTCCGATGTTTTTGATTACGGTGTTCCGGGCATTATGGGTGGGACCAAGCGGGATTTAGATGGCAATGACATGCCTACTTCACGCGCGGGAGCCAGCGGCAGTTTCGCTTTGGATACCTTGAATGTGTTAAGGCAGCAGAGACTTCCTTTAGATATGAGTTTGCTTTGGAAAAATCAGCTGCAGTTTTCAAATAGCAAACTGACTGAAACAGAAGAGTTCCAAGCCGGCGGTCCTTCCAACAACAGAGGTTTTGGCCCGGCTGACGTTATTGGCGATCGAGGTTATGCGATGAGCTGGGAGTTGGCCATTCCACCATACTTTATACCCAAATATTGCCAGATCCCTTATTTTAAGGTCCGTACGTATGATGCGTTAAGGTTTATTGCGTTTTATGATTGGACCAATGTCCATTCCAATTCAGTGCTGCCGGGAGAAAATAAAAATACAACTTTAGGTTCTGCGGGTTGCGGCGCAAGGTTAAATATATTGGAAAATCTTTATGCCCGCTATGAAATTGCCTGGCCTGTCCAGAACACTTCTGCCGACGGGAAAAGCGTACATCAATGGCTGCAGTTTACGGTGACCTTTTAAAAATCCTTTTTAAAATCCCCGTTTTTTTTGCCTGATTTAAAAAATTAAAAATTCCAAACAAAAAAAATAAATTTGACAAACGCCAAAAATGTGGTACACTTCCGAATTATCACGAGAAAGCGCTAACTAGCTAAAAACAACCAAGATTTAAACCAGAAGAAATCAATGTCTTTTTCAAACCCTAAAAAGAGTATATTTTTCGCAACTGGCATCTTATTTTTTGGCCTGACGCTTAATGCAGGCGCGAATCCCTCTGGAATGACTGTAGTTGCGGGAAATGCAAGCTCTACCTCCAACGGCACCACCACCACCATAACAGCCACTTCCAATAAAACAATCGCCAATTTTAGCGGCGGCTTTAATATTGCAGCCAATGAGTCCACAGTCATCAACCAGCCGAAGGCTAGTTCTGCTTTCTTAGGCAGGGATGTTAGCGGCAATGTTTCAAATATTTTAGGGTCGCTTTCATCCAATGGTCAGATTTTTTTAGTGAATACGAACGGTATTATTTTTGGTCAGGGGGCTGTGGTTAATGCTCCGGCTATCATGGCTTCTACGCTGGACATCGCGAATAACGACTTCCTCAGCGGCAACTATAATTTTACCAAGAACGGCGGCAATGCGTACATTATCAATCAAGGCCGGATTGCTGCCCAGCCGGGTGGTTTTGTGGTCCTGCTTTCTCAGGCCGTTAATAATCAGGGTGTGATTTTAGCTGATTCAGGCTCCATTGCTTTGGCCAGCGGCAATAAAATGACCGTGGCCTTGGATGCTTTGGATCAAATTTCCGTGACAGTGGATGAGGCTGTTCAGTCTGAAGTGATCGGACCGGATGGTCAACAAATTAAGAGTGCTATTAACAACTCCGGCACTATTCAGGCCAATGGCGGCAAGGTCATTCTGACCGCCAAGGTGATGAATCATGTCTTTGATTATGCGGTCAATAATACCGGGGTCATCACTGCCGGAGCTTTGGTGAACAATGGCGGAACCATTGAGATTACAGCCAGCGGGGCACCGGTTGTTAATACCGGTTCCATAACCGCCACTACTGTCAAGATCAATGTTCAAAATGCGAATTTGGTCAATAAGGGCAGTATTACCGCCAGTCTTCTTCAGGGCCAAGCTAATACCGGAAATATTTCGATCAACGCCTTAAATGTTTTTCAGGTAGGTTTGATTGCCGCAGATGCACAGGTGGACATAACAGTTGTCGGAGCCATTGAAGCAACAGATCCAATAGGGGATAGCAGTCCTTCTCCTCTTCCTCCTGTTAGCAATCTTATCAAGGGCAATGATGTCAATTTAGTGGCTAGCCAGTTTGGTAGCCCTGATGTACCTTTGAATATTGATGGGAACAACATCGATATTACGCTGACTCAGGGTAATATCAACATTGGCAGCAGTTTAGTGACAAATTCAGTGGTTAATTTGCGCGCTCCTCCGACTGGTCCTCCATTGGGTATTCTTTCAATTGCGTATAATTCAGATGCAAATCTCACCTTAGATGCTTCAACCGGTTCCATAAATATAGCTCCCCAAGTAGAAATACCAGCAAACAACGTAACTCTTACAGCCCAAAATGACATTGTCATTGATGGGACAATATCCGCTCCTAACGGTACGGTAACGCTTTGGACGCCTGCGACAGTTGATGGAGCTAATGCGACCATCATAGCCAATAAAGTTGTAACTAACCCCTTGGATGCCACGGTCGAATCATGGATCGGTGGAAACGCTAATTGGACTGCTTCAACTGCGAACTGGTCACTTGGTGTAATTCCCAATGGTTCGCAGTATGATGTGACAATCAACCAAGGCGTGGTTACTATCTCAAGTGCTATTACAGTAGGGGACCTTTTTATAGGCACAGGCGCTACTTCAGCCGCTCTTAATATAATCGGCGGTTCTCTTACTCTTACAGCTAATGCCCTTCAGCATACATACGGTAATCTTACAATAGGTGCTAATGGCACATTAAATGATGCTGCACAGGCCATTTCTCTAAATGGTAATTGGATCAATAACGGGGGTACATTCACTCCGGGAACAGGCACAGTAACCTTTAACGGCTTGTTCGCTTCCCATGAGATTGAGGGTACAGCCACTTCGCAGACTTTTTATAATCTTAATACTTCCGGTCTTTTTAGTGCTTTAAGTACCGGTGGCTCTACAACTACCTTAGATATTACAGGCAATCTTACTCTTGGTTTAGGTACAAGCTTCACTGCTCCTGCCAACCTCTACATCGCAGGCAACTGGATCAATAATGGCACATTCACTGCGGGAACAGGAACGGTTACCTTTAACGGTACAGGAACGCAGACAATTTCCGGAGCAACTACCTTTAATAATGTGGATATTGAAACTAACGGCTTTTTAACGCTTGGTTCCAATGTTACGGTAAACAACTATGTGACAGTGGGCGCAAATACAACCTTTAATCCTAATGGTAAGACTATTGATTTTTATTTTGCGTATGTATACGGCACCCTTCTTGTGGATGCGCCCACTTTTATTGGTAATTACGCGTATTCTATTGGGGGGATGTTTGGGCCCACATCAATTATAGATTATTCTGCCAATGGTCACCAGACAATTGACTTAGGGGATGTTGTCAATTTAGTTACGTCAGGTTCCGGAGACAAGACGCTTGCTAATCCGATTACAGTATGGGGTTATCTTACTGTGGGTAGCGGCACTAACTTAAACGGCGCGTATTCTCTTATAGTGGATGGTAATGCTACATTTAATGGTACAGTTGGTTCTGGTACTGCATTAAACAGTCTTTATGTGGGAGGTACGACTGATATTAATACCGCTACCATCACCACCAGCGGCACCCAGGAATATGCGGGAGCAGTGGCCGTATCTTCTAATAGCACCTTAACCGGCACTGGAATAACCTTTGATTCAACGATAGATGGTGGGCATAATCTTATTATTAGTGATGGCGGCACCACCACATTTGACGGCCCAGTAGGCGGGGGCACACCTTTAACCAGCTTGAATGTTACTGCCGCAGCTATTGACATCAATGGCGGCGCAGTAACCACCACAGGTGCCCAAATCTACAATGGTCCAGTTACCTTAAGTGATGACGCCCTATTAACTGGCAATGGTATAACTTTTGATTCGACCTTAGATGGTGGATATAACCTTACAATTAGTGACAAAGGTACCACCACGTTTGGTGATGATATAGGTGATAATGATCCTTTAGCCAGCTTGACTGTTACTGCCAAAAATATTGTTATCGATGGCAGCATAACTACTGACGGCCCTCTGACGCTTAATACATCTTCCGATTTATACATTGACTATCCTATAATAACCAACGGCGGGGATGTACTTTTAGAAGCGACAGGCAGCATTAGTAATGGCATCAATGGCTATATAATTACCGGCGGCGGTAAATTTACAGGTATTGCCGATTCTGATCGCAATGGAATCGGGATTTTCGATTTTGGAATAACAGCTTATTCCGGCATTGCTATAGATACGACCAACGGTCTCAATGGCGGACAGGTTGACTTAGTAGGTTCAATTGTTTCCATTACCGGGACCATCAATGCGGGTAATGCCAATGTATATCTCGCGCCGTCTAAAAATTTAACAACAGTTGCGTTGGGAAGCGCTCACGGCATATTCAAGATTACGAGTGACATGGTGGGTTATATTAATACAACCGGCACCGTGGTCATTGGTTATTCTCCGTTTGCCGGCTTTGGCACCACGGCCGGCAATATTTTGATGGCTGATTTCTACGCTCCGGGCATGAACATAGAGCTTGATACCCTCGGCAGCATAGAGCGGGAAGCAGGCGGTCCCAGCCCTGACATCACAACTCATTCCTTAACGATGCATGCCGCAGACGGCATAGGTTCAGTCGCTCCTCTTCAGACGATTATAACCTATCTTACGGCAACTAACTCTACATCGGGTAATATCGACCTCTTCAATACAGGCGATTTGTATGTCCTTAGCGTTGTTAACTCCGCACCTTTGGCATCGGTAACTTTGGGCGCGGCAAGTAATATATATGTACACCACATTTCCAGCACGAATGTTTATCTGGATGCGACTACAGGTTCGATTATAGGGGTGAATCCGGCTGTACTTTCACCGGTACCTCCGGTAAATATTGATGCCACAAATATTTACTTAACTGCTGCTGGCTCCATATATGGATATTACTTACCCATTTCTAATCACATATCATTACGTTTCCACGGCATAGACTTTTTAACGACCGATGCTACCTATATACAAGCAACAGCCGGAAGCTACATTAAGATCGGCGATACAAGCACGGTAAAGTTGGGCTATATAGGATCAACAGCTTCCTTTGTATATATCATTTCAATGGGAGACATAGATGTTTATCACATATCAGCATCAGCGCAGGGTGAGTCGGTTACTTTAGAATCAGAAGGCTCGATTTTCGGTATGGGATCAGCCCTAGATATAGACACACCTAACCTTTATCTCTCTGCGGCATTCTCCATCTCTGGCTACTACGATAATTTTGCAGCCCATTATGGCAGTAATGAATCTTTGACCACCAATGCCGGCTACATCAAAGCCTATGCAGGAGGTTCCATCTATCTTTACGACACAGGCTCAGTAGAATTAGCTGATGTAGAAGACACCCCTATCGCTGTAGTAGATGTCGTAGCCAACGGTAATATCAATGTAGACTACGTTCTGGCTACTTCCATAGCTATCTTAGAGTCCCTAAATGGTTCAGTCATAGGTAACAACAACGGTTCATTCCCGGAAGATGTTAATACGCCTACTCTTTACATATGGGCGAGCGATTCAATAGATGGAAAATATTCCCCAACAGGCGCTAAATTCCCGGCTGTCGATTCTTTAACTACCAATGCCAATAATATTCACGCTACTGCTTTAAATACTATCGATATTTATGATAACGGTACCAATGGGCCAGTGACCTTGGCTGATGTCGAAGCCAGTGCAAGCGGTAGCTCGGTAGATATTGTAGCCAATCAGAGTTTGTTAGTAGATTACGTCAAAGGCAATACGGTGACATTAGAGGCCCTGGCCGGTAATATTTATGGCCAGAATTTAGAAACACTATCAGCTCCAGAAGATATCAATACTGTAAACCTTAATTTAAATGCTACTGGTTCCATATATGGAAATTATAATCCGACAGTCCATTATCCTGTCAATAACTTTTTAACCACTAATGCCCAATACGTAACAGCCTATGCAGGTGGTTCCATCATTATCTACGACACAGGCTCAGTAGAATTAGTTGATGTAGAAGATACCGTTGCTCCGGTAGTAGCTATCGTAGCCAACGGTAGTATTAATGTAGACTACGTCCTGGCCTACTCCAAAGCTATTTTGGAGGCACAGGCAGGCTCAGTCATAGGTGACAACGTTGGTGGTCCATTCGCAGAAGATGTTAATTCACCTAGTCTTTACGTATGGGCGAGCGATTCAATATATGGGGAATATCTCCCAACAGGCATTAAATTCACAGCTGCTGATTCTTTAACCACCAATGCAGGCTACATAAAAGCCTTTGCTGGAGGTTCCATCTATCTTTACGACATCACAGGCCCAGTAGAATTAGCTGATGTAGAAGACGGCGTCGGTGTCTCTGTAGTAGATATCGTAGCCAGCGGTGATATCAATGTAGATTACGTCTATAGTCCCAATGACGTAACCTTAGAATCTCAGAACGGCCATATCTATGGTAACAGCACAATTGGTAATAATATCGAGACATCGGGTCTTTACTTGTCTGCTGACAGTTCTATTTACGGCAATATGTATCCTATTGACTATGAGTTAGGTAATCCCCAGCACGGCTTCTTAACGACCAATGCCAACACAATCTCAGCCTATACCAATGGTGATGGAGCCGGCAGGATCAATATTTATAATGAAGCCAATGGTGTCAATAACGGTTCAACTGAGTTAGTTGATGTTGAGTCAAAGGGCTCTGATCCGACGGTCCACGTCATAGCAGACGGATGGCTGTTGGTGGATAAGGTTGTCAGCGGTGGCAACGCGAGGCTGGAATCACTAAACGGCTCAATTATCGGCCAGGATAGCGGTTCAATCAATGTGATAGCCGATGATCTTCAGCTGTGGGCTGACCGGTCTATTTACGGCGAAGTTTATCCTTCCTATAATTTAGGTAATCCCCAGCACGGCTTCTTGACTACCAATGCCAATACGATTTCAGCCTACACAGGTGCTGATAAGGATAATAGTGGAGCCGGCAGGATCAACATTTATAATGAAGCAGAAGCAGATACAAGTAACGGTTCAACCACGTTAGTTGACGTTGAGTCACTCGGCTCTGATCCGACGGTCCACGTGGTGGCAGACGGATGGCTGTTAGTGGATAAGGTTATCAGCGGCGGCAACGCGAGGCTGGAATCACTGAACGGCTCAATCATCGGACAGGATAGCGGTTCAATCAATGTGATAGCCGATGATCTTAAGCTGTGGGCTGACCGGTCTATTTACGGCGAGGTTTATCCTTCCTATAATTTAGGTAATCCCCAGCACGGCTTTTTGACTACCAATGCCAACACAATCTCAGCCTACACCGAAGGTTCAGGTGCCGGCAGGATCAATATTTATAATGAAGCAGAAGCAGATCCAAGTAACGGTTCAACCACGTTAGTTGACGTTGAGTCACTCGGCTCTGGTCCGACGGTCCACGTGGTGGCAGACGGGTGGCTGTTAGTGGATAAGGTTATCAGCGGCGGCAACGCGAGGCTGGAATCACTGAACGGCTCAATCATCGGTCAGGATAGCGGTTCAATCAATGTGATAGCCAATGATCTTCAGCTGTGGGCTGACCGGTCTATTTACGGGAACAATGATCCTTCCAATAATTACTATAGTTATGATCATGGCTTCTTAACCACCAATGCCAACACGATCTCAGCCTACACAGAAGGGGCAGGTGCTGGCAGGATCAATATTTATAATGAAGCAGAAGCAGATCTAAGTAACGGTTCAACCGAGTTAGTTGATGTTGAGGCCAATGGCTCGGTCCCGACGATCCATGTGATAGCAGACGGCAGCTTGACTGTGGATTATGTCGAGAGTCCAACTGATGTTGAACTTGAGGCTTTGGACGGCGCCATAATAACAGGGACCACAGCCACCTATAACGTTATTGCTGATAACCTTTACCTTTATGCTACAGCCGGTATTGGCTCAGGCAATGCCTTGGAAACTGAAGTTAGTTATCTTACTGCTTATAATTCAACAAGCGGTAATATTGAAATAGATAATGCCGGGGATCTTACTTTAGAAGATTTGGCCGGTTATGGTTATTCCGTTGAGAATGCCGGCCCGGGTGATATTGATATCACGGGGGATTCGAGTTTAACTATCGCTGATTTAGTAGTGGCTTCAGGCGGGGATATTAACTTAACTGCCAATGACAATATTCTGCAGAACGCAAACATAGAAGATACGGGAACTGGTACAATATCACTCACAGCAACTAATGGATACATTACCATGGCCCCGGGGACATTAACCAGCGGCACATCTTCCGGGGTTGATTTCCCAACAAATGATTTTACGGGTTGGCTTATCAGCAATCCTTCGCTTTCTGCCATATTGAAGCAATGGATGGCTTATTATGGTTATATATTTTATCCTGTCACGGGGGCATCGAATTTCGCATGGCTTAGTGCCGGCGCAGGTGCGGATGTTTATGCCACAGCTACTCGAGGGATCCTTATGATAAAAGGACAGACCTTGAGCGGCTATGCCGCCTTTGATGGACGCGATTATGTGCCTTATAATGATAACGGCTATGTACGTATCTATAACAGTACTGGCTCTACTCTTATTGCGACTCCATGGTCTGAGGGCATTTATGCCGTAGGCAGTTATGGTCACACCCTTTGGACCAAATGGACTTGGACAGCACCAGCCACGGGAACATATCTGCTGCAATATGGTATGGCGAATTGGAGCGATAATTCAATGAATAGTGTTGCCCTCTTTAGCGACGTCGGTAGTCCGTATACAGGCACCATTAATTATAAGGCTGCAGGGGATATTAATCTCGCCAGTTTGCAGACAAAGGGCACGGTCAATGTGACTGCAGGTGGTGCCATCATTAATAATAACGGCACCAATAACAACATCACTGCTAATACCGCTAATCTGAGCGCAGTCAACGGCATTGGTTCAGGCGATGCGCTTAATACACAGATATCTAATCTTAATGCAATAAATACGTCAAGCGGCAACATCGAAGTTATCAATGAGGGCGATTTGAATGCCCTTTCAGTGGTCAATGAGGCGGAAGGCGCGGATGCCAAGATCAAGGTAAACGATGGTAATCTATACGTCGATTTTATTTCCAGTTATAATGTATACCTGACTACGACCGGCGGTGATATTATTGGCCAGAATAACGATTCCTATCCCGAAGATGTAGCTGCTATGAATCTGTATATGGATGCCAGTGGCTCTATTTATGGGAACTATGATCCACTCACTAATTTTTACACAAATAACAATAACAGTTTCCTTACCACCAATGCTTCATATATAACGGCGATAGCAACAAACGACATCGACATCTATGATTTAAATACG
>Ga0182027_10002171_pt1 | contig 31982 bp, 23 predicted proteins | sample 712E1DmetaG_FD_121300 | JGI IMG/M metagenome (GOLD analysis project Ga0182027, IMG submission 121300) | Permafrost microbial communities from Stordalen Mire, Sweden - 712E1D metaG (Illumina Assembly) | ecosystem: Environmental > Terrestrial > Soil > Wetlands > Permafrost | place: Sweden...
GGATCGACCCGAATTTCCGCCGCCTTGGCAAACAGGCCGGTGCGCACGATTTCGCAGCCTTGCGTCGCGCCCTCGCCGAGCAAGGCCTCGACGACCTCGACGGGACGAGCACTTCCAAGCGGGGTGACCACCAGACCGAAGACCAAAATATCGTCGTTGCTCGCGTCGCCGGCGTCCGGCCAGTCGAGCCGCTCGGCGAGTTGGCGGCGCTCCTCGATCTGGGCCGCGGCCGCGAACACGATGCTTTTCCGCACATCGACGCTGTTGCCGCGATCTGGCCGGCGGCTGTCGCTGCGTTCGCGGCGGGTGGCGGGCAAGGGTGCGCCCTCGTTCCAGACCGATTCGGCGTGACCCGCGGAAAATCCAGGTGGCAGCCGAACCACGTAGTGAGCCTCGGTCAAGATGCGGCCGAGCGGCGCATCACCTTCCGCCAGGCCGACGGCAGCTAGAAAATCGATGCCCGGCGGAGAAACCGCCTGAAGCCGGCGCAGGATTTCCTCGGCCGGCAGCTCGTCGATCAACTTGACGTCGAGCAACTCTCCCAGCGACGGAATGGCAAGTCCGAGCGCCGGTCCGAAGGAAAGCCCTGGCTTGGGATGGAAGCCCTTCGAATAGAAAATCTCGAGCTGGGCGCGGCGAAACGCGCGCGGCAGATGGCGGACAAGATCCAGATGAGCGAGAAACGCCGCGGAGCCAAGCTTGCTGTAGCGCAAGCGGAAGCGCGCCGGCTCGCCCTGATCCGACGTCGTGGCCGGACGAGGCGATGGAGAGTGTCCAGCCACCTTGGCGTCCCGGCGGCGCGGCGGCAGCGGCGCACGCGCGGCCCACGCATTCATCCGGCGCAGGAAAAACAGGCGTTCGCTCTTCATGCGGTCGAGGTCACACGCCACCCCGCAGTCGTAACAGACCAGCCTGCGCTCCGCGGCGTCTTCGGCGTCCGCGACGCTTGCCGGATGCAAAAGCTGGCCAGCCGGTTTCCCGCATGGAGGCGACGCCTGGTGCCGCATGGCCTTGTGCAGCTCCTTGCGCAGAAAGTCCGGCTCGACGCCCACGTCGATGTGGTCCCAGGGCAAGCGCGCGTCCTCGGAAATCGCACCGAGGTAGCGCTCCGGATCGAATCCGTGCGCGGCCCTTTCGTCGGCGATGGCCTGTTCCCACAGCTCGATCCGCAGCGCCTCGTTCCAGCCATCGAAGCGGCAACCAAGACGAAACGCACGTTCGAGCACGTCGGCGCAGGCGCGATCCCCACGCGCAAAAATGGCCTCAAGATGCGACTGAGCGTTTTCGTGCAGCCGCAACTCCACCCGCAGACGGCGCGCGTGCTCGGCCAGCCGCGTGTGTTTTCTCGAAGTTTCCTCGCGGCTGTCCATGCCCGCCCACTGAAATGGCGTGTGCGGCTTGGGGACAAAGGTGGACACTGCGGCCGCCACCTTGGCCGAGCGTAGATAGCGTCGGCCGATCTCTTGCACGCGCGCGGCGGTTTCCACGATCCCGACGATGTCCTCGTCGGTTTCCGTGGGCAGACCGATCATGAAGTACAGCTTCATGCGCTGGTGGCCGCGCGAGAACACGCGATGGGCGGACTCCAGGATGTCGGCCTCGGTGACGTTCTTGTTGACCAGGTCGCGCATGCGCTGCGTGCCCGCCTCGGGCGAAAAGGTCAGGCCGGTGATGCCGCCCGCGGCCAGGTCGCCCAGCAATTCCTCGTCGAGACCGTAGGCGCGCAGCGAGGAAACCGAGAGCGAAACCCGTTCGTCGCGCAGCTTGGCCATCGCCGTCCGCACCAGCGGCGTCACGCACGAATAGTCCGCTGGCGACAGCGACGCCAGCGAGGTTTCGTCGTAGCCGCCGGCCCGAATACCAGCCACGAGCGCGTCGACCACGGCGACAGGATCCCGCTCGCGCACCGGCCGGTAGATCACGCCGGCCTGGCAAAAGCGGCACCCTTCAGTGCAGCCGCGCGCGATTTCCACCGCCATCCGATCGAAGACGGCCTCGGCGTGCGGCAGCGGAGAATCGGCGGGGAAGGGAAAGCGGTTGATGTCTTTCACCCAAACGCGGCGAGCCCGTTCGGGCACGCGAGCATCGGTCGGCCTGCCCACCAGCACGAATCCGGTCGAATCGTCGCGCTCCGTCGCATAGAGAGCGGGAACGTACAGCGGATAGCTTTGCGCCAGGCGAGCCAAAACCTCCACGCGCGGCAGTCCTGCCCGGCGCAAATCGGCGGCCTCCAGACACAGCCCCGGCAGAAGCTCCTCCGCCTCGCCGATGAAGAAGGCGTCGATGAACGGTGCCAGCGGCTCGGGATGGCTGGCCACCGGCCCGCCGGCGATCACGAGCGGATGCGACTGACTGCGCTCGCTCGCCCGCAGCGGAATTCCGCCCAAATCGAGAATGTTGAGGACGCCGGTGTAGTTGAGCTCGTACTGCAGGGAAAAACCGACCACGTCGAAGGCACCGAGCGGGCTGGCCGTCTCCAGCGTGAAGAGAGGCAGCGAGCGGGCGCGCAGCTCGCTTTCCATGTCGAGCCAGGGCGCAAACACACGCTCGCACGCGATGCCTTCGGCGTTGTTGAGCAGGGCATAGAGAATCTTGGTGCCGAGGTGGGACATCCCGATTTCATAGGCGTCGGGAAAGGCCAGGCAGACCCGTGCGCGTGCCGCCGCCAAATCGATCCGCCGTTCGCCGTACTCGCCGCCGATGTAGCGCGCCGGCTTTTGCACCTTGGCCAAGAACGCGGCGTAGGGATGGCGGTGAGGCGGGCGAGACATCGGCGCAAGTGTAGCAGCTGGCCAAGACCTGTCAGATGACCTGTCAGATGCGCTGTCGGCCAAGCGGTGAGGTCTACATCCCGCCTTGCATGATGAGCGGGAAGTTGGTGCCGTATTCTTCGGTGTTGGGCGGGAACACCCAACGTTTGACCGCGGCCTTGATGCAGGGCTCGATCAGGATGAAGCTCGACGGCGCGTCGATAATGACCCGCTGGACGACGCCCGAGGTTCCAATGGAAACCGTCACGTCGATGCGTCCGCTCGTTAGATGGTTGTCCATCTTGAGCGCGCGTTCGTAGCACGTCTTCAAAGCCGCCTGATTGTTCTTGTTGCGCACGACCGCGCTGATCTGGTCCTGTGAGACTGGCTTCGCACCCTCGGCGAAGGGATTGGGGCGAGGCGCGCCAACGCTTTGCACGGGGGCCTTGGCCATCCGCCTTTGGGCGGCTTCCTGCTCGGGTGTCGGCGCCACTGGGTGTGCCGTAGCCTTCGCGGAGACTCCACCGTGTCTGGCGCCCGAGCGTGTGACCGGTGAGGACTTTTCTCCGCGACCCGCCTTGGCGTTGGGCCCCTCCGCCTCTCCGGCCGAGGGATCCTCCACCGCAGGTTGCTCGACCTTCTCCGCAGGACCCACCGTATTTGCTGGATCGATCTGCTTGGCGGCATCTCCTCGCAGCGTGAGAACGACCAGCGCGATCACCAAGGACACAATCACCGCGGCAGCGATCACATATTTCAGTCCCTGATGCCGAGGCGTTGGCCCCGACCTCGCGACTGGTCTCGCCGTGCTCGTGTCGGCGGGCGGTTGCAGCGGAGGTGGGAGGGCGACGAGGCTCGAAGCGATCGAATCCTGGATCGACGAGCTCGCGCTGGCGGTGGCTTCAATCGTTTCCGAAATCGCGCCAGGCGCCCCGACCGCAGCGATGGAGGGTATCGGCGGAGACAATTCGCTCGCAGGTGGAACCTCCAGCACCAGCGAGACCGGCGGCACTGGACGCTCGGAAGGCGGCGTCTTTTCTTCTTTGACCACCACCGCCAGAGGTGCCGAGAAATCGGGGAGATGCTCGGCCTTCTTGGTAGCGGGATCCTCCTGAAACTCGGGCGCTGGCTGGGCCACCGGGGCCGGCACGCTCGCCAAACTGGCCACGGTCGCCGACGCGCCCGAGGTCGACGAATGCGGCCGCGGTGTTCGGATTTCTGCGGCCTTGGAAAGGGTCGACGCCCTTGTAGCAGGCTCCGCCTTGGGGGCGGACCCGGCGCGATCGGGAAGCGGTTGCGTTCCCGCACTCTTGGCTAGCGTCGCAGGAAGAGGCGGCGGAGGTGGGGGCGGCGGTGGCGGCCGCCGCATGGTGCTCAACTCCCTGGCGATCACCGAAACCTCGCGGGCCGGTTTCCACGCCGACATGCCGTCCTTCCACACGTGGACCGGCTGGCCTGCTTTGGCCGCTAAAATGCGCTTGGCGGCGTCGGCGCGCGAAAACGGTCCCGCCTGCGCGCCACTGATGGAGACGTACCATTCCACGCCGCCGCCCAGAGACGCCGAGGCCGGCGCGCTGGAGGTCGGGAGTGGTGGTGGGGGTGGAGCAGCGGGCTTGGATTGCGACCGCGGCATCGCCGCTGGACCGGCGAGCGAGGGCGCCACGCGCTCCCCTTGAACGACGATCACATTGCCGCAAGTTTTGCAGCGAATGCGTAGGATCTTCTGCCTGACCTTTTCATCCGCGATGGAATAGCGGGTCTGGCAGCGGTCACAGACGAACTTCATTCTATGATCTCGAAAGCTCCTCGGCGAAGCAGGCCACCACAGCCCAATTGCTCGGCGAATACCTGCCGTTCTTCATCGCACTGGCCTGGATACGAAGACGTGCGCCATGGTGTCTGCTCTACATACATCATCTTCTACCCACCACGCAGCAGCCACAGCGCACCGGCGGCCAATGCCGCAACCAAGATGATCCCCACCACGACAACCCCATGCCACCGCCGGGGAAGGCGATCGGACGTCTCCTCGCCCAGCTTTTGGGGCTTGGACTGAGACGCACTTGGCTTTGACACAATCTTCGCATTTCCAGTTTCGCTCGGTGTTTCCGCTCTACTCCGACCCCCCTGCTCGCTGGTCGAGCCCGACTCGGTGGTTCCAGGCGCTCCATTCCCAGATTCGTCATATCCGAGAGCACTCTTGACCCCCTCGGATGCGCCGTTCGCTGCATCGCCACCATGCGGTTGCACCTCGCCGCCGGCGGATTCCGGCTGGCCGTCAGCGTCAGACGTCTCCGGTTGAGCCGCCGGGGGCGGTCCGAGTGCAGTCCCCAGCCGGAGGGTCGAGGTGCGCAAGGCCCGGGCCAGAGCTGCGCCTGGGCCATCGGACTGCTGCAGATCGAAATCCAGATCCTCGTCGTCTGACTCCGCACCCTCATTTCCTTCGACGAATGCTTGCGCGCGCCGCCGGCCAACGTCGGAGATGAGGGCTTCCGCTTCTTCGGAAAAGATCTTGGCTGCGTAGTCCGCCATTTGAAAGTTGTTGCGCAAATGGGCACTGGATCGCTCCATAAAGCTCTGTAAGTCGAAGTAAAGCTCTGTCGGCGACTGGTACCGATCCTCCGGCCTTTTCTCCAAGGCCCGCATCACGATGATCTCGAGCTCGGCGGGATAATCGTGGCGAACGTAGGTTGGCGGCTTGGGACGTTCCTCGATGATGCGTTTGACCGCAACCTCGCGCGGCCCGCGCCACAGGCGACGTCCGAGGGTGATTTCGTAGAGAATCGTGCCGAGGCAGAAGATATCCGAGCGGCCGTCGATCGGCCTGCCCTTCACCTGCTCGGGCGACATGTACGTGACCTTGCCCGGACGAGCCCCCGACTCTTCGATCACGGCGACACCTTGGCGTGCGATGCCGAAGTCGATCAGCTTGACCTCGCCCGATGTGCTGATGAGGACGTTGGTGGGCGAGATGTCCCGGTGGACAACGCGAAAGGGCTGTCCGTCGCCGCCGATGCCGTCGTACATATGAGAGAGAGCGCCCGCGACCTCCGCCGCGATGAAGAGACCAACCTCTATCGGAATGGATTTGGTCACCTGGATGGCGCGCTTCGCAAGGTCGGTGAGCGTCTTGCCAGGGATGTGCTCCATGGCGATGAAGTGTTTGCCGTCCTCCGACGAAACGTCGTAGATATCGACAATATTGGGATGATTCATGAGCGCCGCGATGCGGGCCTCGCCCAGGAACAAGTCGACGACTTCGGGTCGGTCCTCCCAGCGTCGCTGCAGAACCTTGAGCACAAGCTGTTTTTGAAACCCAGCTTCGCCATCGTGTCGGGCCAGAAATATTTCCGCCATGCCGCCGGTGGCGAGGTGCTCGACGATGCGGTAGCGCCCGAGCTGTGTTCCGATGAGATCTTTGATGCTGGACATGCTTACCGCTGGCGCACTCCTGACATCAACCTATCATCGAGCGATTGCCGCGTCGATGGATCCTGAAAAAGGGCGAGAGGATCTTGCCCCTCGCCCGCCCCTTGCGATCGCGCCTTAGCCGCCACCAGAGGTTCCGCCATCGGCAGAACCGCCTGTGGACCCACTATCCGTGCCGCCATCTTCCTGGTCGGCGAACTCGACCGTGACTTTGGCTCGGCCGTTCTTGTAGAGGGTTAGCGTTACGCTGGAGCTGCGTCCTTGGACCACATTGACGGTCTCGTCTTCGCTCACCCACATGGGAATCGTCGACTTGGTCACGCTGGCACAGGCTGAGGCATAGGCGTCGGCGGAAAACACGACGGAGCCGACGGGCAGCCCAGTGAATGCCTGGCTGAGACTGTCACCCGGGGCAACATCAAAGTCGCTCACCACGTCCCGAAATGCGCCCGTCACGGTGACGCGAACGCAATTCACGTTTTCCGGGATGGTGGCCAGGGAGAGCAGGATCTTGCCGCCCTCGACCTGACTGGCCTGATCCCCGTCACAGCCGGGGCTCGCCACCAGGGCCAGCGAAGAAAGGGCGAGCAGGGTCGAAAGACGCGTAGAACGAAAGAAATTGGGACTGAGCTTCATGGTCGGTTCTCCTGATTGAGGGTTGAAGGCACGAGTACCTTCTCGGTCCGACCAGAAAAAAGTTGCTTCGAGTGCGCGTTGACTATGCCCCCTTGGCAGTCTAGCTTGCGGCCCCATGAAGGTCGCCGATGAAACGCTTTCGGTTTCCGATCCGAAGGTCTACGAGCTGGTGCGCGCCGAAGAACGCCGCCAGTCGGAGAAGATCCGCCTGATTCCCTCGGAAAACTACGTCTCGCGCGCGGTGCTTGAGGCGTCCGGGTCGGTTTTCACCAACAAGTACAGCGAGGGCTACGCCCAAAAGCGCTACTACGAGGGACAGCAGAACGTCGATCCTTTGGAATCGCTGGCCCAGGCGCGCGCTTGCGCTCTGTTCGGCGCCGAGCACGCCAACGTGCAGCCCTACTCGGGGTCGCCGGCCAATCTGGCGGTGTACTTGGCTTTTCTCAAGCCGGGCGACAAGGTCATGGGTCTGGCCCTGCCCATGGGCGGGCACCTGACCCATGGCTGGAACGTTTCCATCACCGGCAAGTTCTTCCAGTCTGTGCAGTACGGCGTGCGCAAGGACAGCGGCCTCATCGACATGAACGAGGTCCGCGATCTGGCCCGCCGGGAGCGCCCGCTCCTCATCTGGGCCGGCGGGACAGCTTATTCGCGCCACTGGGACTTCGCCGCCTTCGCCGACATCGCCCGCGAGGTCGGCGCGCGCTTCGCCGTGGACATGGCCCACATCGCCGGGCTGATCGCGGGCGGCGCCCACCCAAGCCCGATTCCCTATGCGGACGTGGTCAGCACGACGACGCACAAAACCCTGCGTGGTCCGCGCGGCGGCATGATTCTGTGCAAGCAGCCCTATGCGGCGCCCATCGACAAGGCTGTGTTTCCGGGCCTGCAGGGCGGTCCACACGACCACAACACGGCAGCGGTTGCGGTCGCGCTGAACGAAGCCGCGCAGCCGGCTTTCAAAACCTACGCGAAGAACGTCGTCGCCAACGCCAAGGTGCTGGCCGCCGAGCTGATGGCGCGCGGTTTTCACGTGGTGTCCGGTGGCACCGACAACCACCTCATCCTCGTCGATCTGACAAACAAGAACGTACCGGGCAAGGTCGCCGCCAAAGCCCTCGACAAGGCCGGCCTCGAGCTCAACTACAACTCGGTGCCCTACGATACGCGCAAGCCTTTCGATCCATCAGGCATTCGCCTGGGAACGCCCTCGGTCACCAGCCGCGGCATGGGCGAGTCTGAAATGAAGCAGATTGCGGCCTGGATCGACCGCGTGGTCGGCTCGCCCGACGACGACACCGCGGCCAAGGTTCTGGCCGAGGTCCTCGGCGTCACATCCCGTTTCCCAGCCCCTGGCATTCTTCTCAAGTAGGCCCCCATGATCACTTCCGGTTGTTCCACTGCACGCGTCCTTCACACCTGTCTCCTTGCCGGCCTGGCCAGCGCAACCGTCCTTGCGACCGCCCGCCCGGCGCGCGCGGAGGTCATTGAGCTGGTCGACAAGACCAAGATGAACGCCAAGATTGTCCACTACTACGACGGTGTGTACTCGGTCGAAGCGCAGGGCTCGACGGTCAAGGTGCCCAAGGAAAAGATCCGGAGCATTACCTTTCAACTGCCCGCGCCCCGGCCCGAGTTTTCAACCCCGGAAAAAACCTTCGAACGTTGGCGCAAGGCCCTGACCGAGGGGAACCTGGAAAAGGTCATCGATACCTACGCCCTGATGTTTCAGGGCATGCTCGCCATGCAATTCGGCCAAGTGAACGACGGTCTCAAGAAGATGCAAAAAGAAGTTGAAGGAACGAAGTTCGCCCTGAAGGGCTCGTCCATCCAGGGCGACAACGCCACCTTGAAAGTTACCCGCCAAAAGGGGGACGAGTCGGAAACCGTCGACATCCCCTTCGTGCGCGAGAACAACGAATGGAAGATGCTTCCGCCGCAGTGATCGGGCTCGCCCATTTTACCGGTCCCGCGCACGGATGAAAAAACCTCGGTCTCACCTTCTTCTTCTGGCTGCCACCCTCGGGTTAGCGGCAATTTGCTTTGCACCGTCAGCGGCTAGCGCAACGCCAAGCATGGACCCGTTCGCGCCGAGAAGCGCGAAGTCCCTGCTCTTGCCCTTCCGCTCGGCACAAGCCGAGGAAGTACCGGCGACACCACCCGCAAAACTGGCGTCGGTCACGGCCAAGGCAGCGCAAACCTGCGAGCACGACGAGCAGTGTCCCGTCAACACCATCTGCGACGGTGGCACCTGTCAGGCATTCGACCGCAGCACCGATATTCTCCTTTACCGCAAGGAGGGCCGCAGCACGGCTTTCATGCCTTTCTACTGGTCGCGCAGGGCCAACCCCGGCTATCGGGTGCTAGCACCGCTCTATTTTCATTTCTGGAGTCCCGAGGCGCACACGCAAATCGCCGCGCCTTTCTATTGGCGGGTCGAGGACTACCTCAAGCAGCGCGTGGTGCTGGTGATTCCACCCTACGTCCACACCGCGCAGCTTGATGCGCGTTCGTGGGCGGTGTGGCCCTTTTTCTACCTGTCGACGAAATTCGGTTGGGCGGCACCACCGCTGCTGTCGTTCAGGATTGGCGATCCGGATCGCGGCAGCGCGCTCGGCATGTGGTTCCTTCTCTACTTCTGGCGAAGCACGCCCGCGTCGAAGTTTGACCTGGTCTTCCCACTCGCCATCTCGTCGCGGTCGAAGGTGTCGGCTTTCACCTACGTCGTCCCGCTCAACTTCTATTGGAGAACGGGCGACGACAAGAACCTGCTTTCGATCCCATTCTTCTATCGCAACAGCAACCCGCAAGGCGGCAACTTCGCCTCGCTGCTCGGGTACTCGTCGGTGGAAAACAAGGCCACCACGGGATCCTTTTTGTGGCTTTACTGGTACGGTCGCTCGCAGGCATCGAGCTACGACGTCCTTTTTCCTATCCTGTGGAGCTTCCGTTCGCCCGGCTCCAACACCACCATCCTGCCGCCGCTGTTTCATTTCCGCAGCGGGGGTTCGTCGCTTGGAACCTTCGCGTTGCTCGGTTGGTGGGCGAGCGACAAGAAGGCCGGTTCGAGCTGGCAGCTCGTCCTGCCATTCTATTTTCGCCACAGCGGGGACCACGGCGCCACGGCCTTCCATCTTTGGCCCGTCGGTACCTACCGGCGCGACGACCACGTCGGCGCGCACTACTTGACCATGCTGGTGCCGCCTATTCTCCACTGGCGCGACAAGAACGGCGAGCTCGACCTCGACATCATTTTCTACCACCACCACGACATCCCGAGCGATGGACGTACGACGATCATCGGGCCCTACTACCACCGCGACGATCCCGCGGGCGCGACCCGCGTCCTCTTTCCCTTGGTCTGGTATTTCCGTGATTCCGCCACGGGTGCCACGGCGCACTCGGTGCTGCCCTTCTATTTTCGGCGCAATTCACCCGACGAGAAGCTGACCGCTGGTGGAGTTTTTCCGCTGTGGGGCTACTACCGAAGCTTCACCAAGGGCGGCTCCAGCGCGGGTCTGTTTCCCTTCGCCTTCTTCGGCAGCCGGGGCGACAAGAGCCACGCCATTGTCTTTCCCCTGTTTTGGCGTTTCCGAAAGGCCGACGACGCGTCGACCCTGCTTTTCCCGCTGTTTTACGCTTCGTCGGACAAGGCATCGTCGACCACCTTCATCTTTCCCGCGCTCTATTTCTCGGGCAGCGACCACGAGAATAGCTACCGCATCCAATTTCCTTTTTACTGGAATTTCACGCACGCACGCAGCGGAACGTCGACCACACTCTCGCTGTTTTACTTTCGGCACCAGGATGGCCAGGGCTACGACGCTGGCATCGCGCCTCTCCTCTTTTGGGGTGCCGTTGGTGCCCAACGCCATTTCGCCCTGTTCCCCTTGTTCTGGTGGTTCCGCGACGATGCCCGGGACCGCACCACCACCGTGGTCGCGAACTATTTGCACCGCCGACACGGCAACGAGACCACCGACGCCTTGTTTCCGCTCTTTCACTACCGCCGGGGGGCGAAACCAGGCGCAAACGACGAGACCAGCCTTACCCTCTTCCCGTTCTTTCACTACCGCCAGGATGCACGCGGAACGCTCTTTGCGTCGCCGCTAGCCGCTTGGACGCGGACGCCGGAGAAGCAAGCCGGTTTTGTCGGCCCCTACTTCTGGTATCGCAATGCCACGGTCGCCGTGCGTGGCGTACCTCTTCTCTACCTCGACCACACCCAACTCGACACCGGCGAGCGCACCCGCATGTGGGGCCCCTACCTCGCGCTCGACGGAGCCGAGCACCGGTCGCGGCTGCTGTTTCCCTTCTGGGCGCACTACGAGAACGCGAAGGAAACCGGAACCTACGTCTTCCCGACTTATTTCCGCCGCCAGACCAGCGACGGGTACCGGCTCGACACGTTCTTCCCCTTGCTGTGGCTTTCACAGTCGCCGATCTCTCACACCACGGTGGTCGGGCTCTATTTCACGCACCATTCTCCGACCGGTACGTCCTCCGGCCTTGTGCCGTTCTACCTTTCGTCGCAGGATCCCAAGCGCAATCTGTTCATCACGCCGCTCTTCGTCTCGCACACAGACCACGCAAGTGAAACGCGCAGGATCGTCTCCTGGCTCTACTACCAATCCGAGCATCGCGACGACATGTTTCGCGCGGTCTTTCCCCTGTGGTGGCAGTCGCGCAACGAAAACAAGAGCCTGGCCATCGGCTTTCCGCTGCTGTGGCATTTTGCCGACCGACGCGCGCAAACCTCGACGACGTTGCTCGGCCCACTCTATTGGTCGCGCCATGAAAATGAACGCACGCGCGGGCTTCTGCCCTTGGCTTGGTATTCGCGCGACCCCGAGAAGGCATCGGCAAGCAACGCCTTGATGCCGCTGTTTTACGAGCGCCGCGCGCCGCAGTCGCTGACCGTGCTTACGCTCCCATTCGGCATCCATCGCTCGCCAGACAGCCATTGGTGGTACGCCGGCAACTTCTTTTGGCGCGACACCGGGAAGAGCAGCTTCAACATGTTCTTTCCACTCTGGTTCCACCATCGCGACAAGATTACCGAAACGCACACGCTCGTCATCCCTCCCCTGCTGCACTATGCGAGAACGAGCCCAGACAAGTCGCTCAGTACCTGGCTCCTCCTTTTTTGGCACCGCAGCGACATCACGTCCTCAACCACCGTCGGATTTCCCCTCGTCTACGACTTCGATTCCTATCACCAGAGCCGATTCACCCTGGCGTTGCCCTTCTTCTTTCGCTACCGCAGTGACAGCAGCGGCCAAGCCTATACAGTCGCGCCGCTGTTCTTCCGCCGCGCTGGCACCACGGACAGCACAACCATCGGCTTTCCGCTGCTCTGGCGGTTCTGGAGCGCAGAACGCAGCACTACTGTCGTCTTCCCATTCTATGTGGGCGTAAGGCGACCGGGTTTCGACGCAAGTTATGTTTTCCCCAACATCTACTATCGCAAGGGCCTGGGTGCCGAAGCTGGCACGTCGCACCTTTTCGTGTTCCCGTTCTGGGAATCGGAAGTTAAGCGCCAAGGCGACTACATGTGGGAAACCCTCCTCGGCCTGGTGGGATGGGAGCGCATCGGGAGAAATCGCTTCCTCAAGTTGCTCTTCATTCCCTTTGAGCTAGAGGCCGCGCCCGCCGCCAAGACCGCCTGGTACGGCAAACCACCCGCCCGGGCTCGCGAGCGCATGGCGCGCGGGCTCGATATCAAGTCCTGGTAGACGAGCAGCCCGCGGCCGCGGGGGACGTCAGTTCAACACCACCGATTCATACTGATAGTATGACCGCCAAGGCTTGCACGGCATCGTCGCATCCACTTTCACCGGCGCTCCCGCAGCCTGCTTGATAACGGTTCCGGTGCAGTCGGGAATCGCCGACGACGGAATGACACCGCCCGACAGACTGGCGGTGGAATTGGTCAGCCTGAAGCCGGTCGGCTGAATACTGTTCACGCTCCATCCCGTCTCGCCCGAGGGAGGCAGGCCACTCCGGTTCAGTTGAACAGCCCTACCGAGGATAACCTTGCCGGCAAAACTTGCATCCAGCGCCGTCGTGGAATCGGTGACCACCTGAATCTCTTCTCCGGCTTGCGCCACGAGGCCGACGCTTCCTTTGTAAGTGGGCGATTTCCCATCGAGGTTGTCCAGGAACAGAGGGATCGGAACTGCATTCAGATCGGCAATCGCGAACGACATCCCGGTGGCGTCTTGGGGACTAACAGTGTGGGTTCCGTTGATCGCCGCGAGAGCCCCCGGCGCGACCTTGGACACGACTAGGGTGTCACCTTGCTTTATCGGGGCACCACCGGAACCGAGCAATGCCGTTTTCGTAGTGATGAGAACCTGGCCTGAGGGAATCGGCACCGTGACGCTGGCCAGCTCCGCTCCCCCCATGGCGGCCGGCGTGCAGGCCGTGCTGTTGGGCTGGGCCGCGACGCAGATGCGAATGGGCCGCGACACCTGCTTGTTGCCGAGCATGTCGCTGGCCTCCACGGCGACACACGCCCAGCCATCGTGAAGATTGTTGGAGGCGTCGAACTGTCGTCCGGCGCACTGGTACCCGTCGCCGACGATCGGGGCGATGGTCCAAATTGAAGGCAGGCTCAGGTTGGCGGAGTAGCCGAGCCAGTAGGTCGCGTCCTGATTCTTGACGGCGCTGTAGGTCGAGTCACAAATTGCCACTGGAGGATTGGCGTCGCTGCCCGAGCAGGCCGCGCCTGGCAAGGTCGTGAAGTCTCCCGCGCCGTTGTTGGCGGGCAGGGACACCATGTCGATGAGCTGTGCGTCTTTGGAGGTCTGGGGATCGGTCGAAGGCACAAGCTCGGGGTTGATATCGTCGCAGATTCCATCCGGCGGATCCGATGTGTCCACCAGCAACGGCAACGAGATATCGTCGAGGATCAAGACCTTCACACTGGCGGGATCGACCTCGGCAATAGGCACCCAATCGGCGCTTCCCGTGAGTGGCGTGTTGCCTCGGTCCTCCACGCGCGCCCGAATATCGAAAAGCTGGGTGACGACGGAGCCGTCGTCGATCGCGTCCGGACCCACGGGATCCAACGGCCAACTGCAAGTTCCGTCTTTCTTGAAGAGTTGGACGTGGCCCGGCGGATCGAGGTCCATGATAGGCGGCGTATTGTCGAGCGACACGAGATAGCCCACCGACGACTGATTCCCCAGCACGTCTTGCGCGCGGAAAGAAATGCTCGGAAAAATGGCATAGATCGGAAGTTGGGTGGTGTCGAAGAGCTGCTGATAGGTTCCATCCTTGCCCTTGACTAGGTTCACTTGGAATTGAAGATCTCCGTTCGCGACGACAGCGACCACCGAGGAATCCATGACGCCGGCCGGGTCAGCGACCTTGGCCGCGATAGTGATGATGTTGCCAATGAGGTCGCCCGTCGCCGGCAGAGTGCTGGAAATGGTCGGGCCCACGTTGTCGACGGTGAACCTGCACGTGCCGATCGAGACAATACCGTGACCGTTGGTGGCGCTGACGGTGACGATCTGATCGCCGTCGAGCGGCGGGTTGTAACTACCAAAATCGATAGTGGTCGTGTACTGCGAACCGTTGGCGGTGATGGCCGAGGCAGCAAGCTGGTATTGTCCGATGGAGAAGCCCACCGCCGCAATCCCCGACGCTGTGTCGTTCACGGTCGCCGTAACCACGACGGACCCTTTGACGTAGGCGCCGTCCGCGGGCTGCAGAAAGGTGATGGCCGGTCCCGCGTCCACGAAAATGCGCACACTCGCGCTGGCCGAGCTGCCGCCCGCGGTCGTGGCGGCAACCTGCAAATCGTAGAAACCACCGGGCACCGAGCTCAGGTCGAGCGGGGTGTCCGCATAAAGATAGATCTTGGTGTTAGTTCCCGGAACGATGTTGTATTGGGTTTGGTTTAGACTCGCGCTTGCAACCGAGCTCCCAGTTGAAGTCGTCAGCAAGCTCGCCTTGACCGACGCCAACACATCGCCGGTGGCATCGCTGCTTTGCGACTGGACTTCGACGCTAACCTGAGGGGCGAATCGGCCAGCCCTAGCGACGACGGGAGCGTCGGCATCGCCCCCGTCGGTGCTGGCAGCACCGGCGAGCGGGCTCAGGATCGTCACCAGCATGGTGGGTCCTTGGGACGCATCAGTTCCCGCTACGGCATCCGCCAACGCGTCGTTTTTTCCAGGCGCATCCGGTCGTGTCCCCGCTTCGGGCTCCGTCGACACCTCGGCGTCCGGGACGGTTGCGAGACCGCGCCCACCGATGTCGCCATCGAGCGGAGGAGGCACGGCGGTCACGATTGGGTGGTTGCCATCTCCGCAGCCGACGAGCCCAAAGACGGTTCCAAGCATCACACAGGCCGTTCGCAACTTCAGTGCTCGCTTCATATGACTGTGCTCTCCTTGTCGCTGCGAAAATAGCTACCGAGCAGACTTCGACTGGCTCTTCTTGCCTTTGTGCGGAAGAGCATCGGGATCCCCCGAGTCTTGATCTCGGGTGAAATCTGAGTCCCCTTGACCCGCGGCCATATCGCGCGGGGCGGCCGGCTCCGGCGTGGCCTTCCCGGGTGGAAAATCCAGCACGAGGAATTGGCTGCCGTCAGGCCCCACCTCGTTGCGGGGAACGACGCTCACGGCCTCGCGCAGACCTATGTGGACCTCCACGTCGCCGCGCTTCTGACGAGCAGAAACGTTGGACACCGGCGTAGCAAAAAAGCGGGTGTCGATCTTGCGCCGGTTGTTCGCCATGTGAATCCGACAGCCACGCAGCTTGATCTCCAGGGTAGATTTTCCCGATTTCGTCGCGCGACCATCCTTGACGTCAAACTGCACGGACTGGGTCGTCTGGAGAAAGACGCGCGACCCGCCGGCCGTCATCTGGAATCCTGTCCACACAAGATACGGACCGTCGGCCGGCGCTGACGGCAAGGGATTCTTGGCGTTCGGACCGGGCACCACCCCGTCATACTTTTCGCTGCCCGCCGCACTGGGCACGGCGTTCATGCTCTTTTCGAGCGGCGACACTGACTCCGCCACCGCCGGTCGCGACAAAGCACCGGCGGCGCCCGCGAACACAAGAAATGCACTGCCTAGGAGACGAGTCGTCACACACACTTTGCCGTTACCCCAACCCATCATAAGCCCCGTTTCGAGGTTGTGGCAAATAGGCCGCCGTGTCAGGGCAATGGGTCCGAAGCGTCCGCAACGCCTTGGGCCTCGCCGAGCAGATGCGCACGCAGGGCGCCCACGAGGAAGATCGATCCGGCAACTACGACAAGACCTCCGGCAACACCGCTCGCAAAGGCGCGCGCGTGCGTGAGGGCGCGGACCGGATCTTCGATGCAGACGACATCTCTTTCGCCGGTCCTGGTCCGCGGAACGACATCCGCCAAGCGTTGCGGATCCTGGGCGCGATCGCTTTGTGAGCGGGCAATCACGACCCGATCGAATGCGGGTCCCAAGATCGACAGCATGCCGGCCGCGTTCTTGTCGCGCACGATGGACGTGACCAGCACCCGCCGATGGGCCGCCGGCAGCGCAGCGACGAGCGCCAGGCTGCCTTCCACGTTGTGCGCACAATCGAGTAGCATATCCTCGGCGATGCGCTCAAGCCGACCCGGCCAGCGTACGCCAGCGAGCCCGCGCAAGACGTCGCCGTCATTGATCGGCCGGCCGAGAGCCGCAGCGGCCTGGCGCGCGATCACCACGGCCAGACCAGCGTTCGCGCGTTGGTGCGCGCCGAGCAAGGCCGGGGCGGCCGGTGCTGGCGGATAGTCGATGCCAGCGCGCCGGACCGGAGCGCCGAGGGATGCGGCAACCTCGGCGACGCGAACGTCGGCCTCGGGCGACAGCGGACCGAGAAAAAGTGGAACGTCAGCTTTGGCGATGCTGGCCTTCTCGAACGCAATCGCGGCAATGGTGTTGCCCAGGATGGCTTCGTGATCCAGCGCGATGCTCGTGATGGCACAAACCGACGGGTGGCAAACGCTGGTTGCGTCCAGGCGACCGCCGAGCCCGGTTTCGAGAACAGCCACATCGACCTTTGCTTCGGCAAAGGCCACAAACGCCAGCACCGCCGAAACCTCGAAGAACGTGAGGGGAACACCGGTGCCGGCCACGGTTTCATCGAGCGCGGCGAGATGATCGCCGTCGATCTCGAGGCCGTCGATGCGAATGCGCTCGGTGAACCGGGTGAGATGCGGCGAGGTGAAGAGCCCGGTGCGAAAACCAGCCGCGCGCAGGATGGACTCAGTCATGGCCGCGCAGGATCCCTTGCCGTTGGTGCCCGCGATATGCACCGCCGGGACTCGCCGTTCGGGAAAGCCCAGGCGTTCGAGTGCCAGGCGAACCCGATCGAGGCCCAAAGACATGCCCTGACCACGCACCTGTTGCAGACGGGCAAGAAAGCGACGATAGCCCGCGCCGGCTCCTTGCCCGCTGTCAGAGCCTTGCATGGGAAGACTCAGTTCTGACCCGGCCCCGGCCCGGCGCCAAACCAGCGCAGGGTGAAGGCGATGGTGCTCTTGAGCTCCTTGCGCGGCACGATCATGTCGACGAATCCGTGGCTTTGCAGGAACTCGGAACGTTGGAATCCCGGCGGCAATGTCTGGCGCATGGTGTTCTGGATGACCCTGGGACCGGCGAAGCCAATCAGCGCCTTGGGTTCGGCAATGTGCAGGTCGCCCAGCATGGAGAAGCTAGCCGCCACACCGCCCGTCGTCGGGTGAAGCAGGATGGACAGGAACGGAACGGAAGCCTCGCGCAAGCGCCCGATGGCAGCGCTGGTCTTCGCCATCTGCATGAGCGACAGGATTCCTTCCTGCATGCGCGCCCCGCCCGAAGCGGCGAAGATGAGCGCGGGAACGCGCCGCTCGAGGGCGCGTTCGAGCACGCGCGTGATTTTCTCGCCGACGACGGAGCCCATGGATCCGCCCATGAACTCGAACACGAAAAATCCGACCTCGACCGCGATGCCCTCGATGCGCCCCGCCAGGGCAGTCAGCGCCTCGGTCTCGCCGCTCGACTTACGCGAGGATTTCAGGCGATCGGCGTAGCGCTTGGAATCGCGAAACCCAAGCGGGTCGAGGCTCTCCACGCCGCGATCGAATTCGACCGAGCTGCCTTCGTCCATGATCATCGCGATGCGATCGCGCGTCGCCATGGCGAAGTGATGGTCGCACGACAGGCACACATCGAGGTTCTTGTGCACGTCCGCGGTGAGCAGCGCCTCGCCGCAACTCGGACACTTGGTGAAGACGCCAGCGGGAATGCTGCGCTTCTCTACCTGCGGTTCGTCGACTACTTTTTTGCTTCGTTTGTACCAGGCCATGGTGACCTGCCGGGGCAGGGATGGCCAATTTCGACTGTCGAGGCCGCGCTGTCAACAGCTCTGGCTGCGCCACTTGCTTGTTGACTGTATCCACCCCGCTCCCGGAGACTGGGCGCCGCTCGTGGATACCAACTACTTCGATGTCGTGGTGTACGGCTCAGAGCTCGCTGGCCTGATCAGCGCCAGTCTGCTCGGCCGGCGCGGGCTGCGCGTCCTGCTGTGCGGCCACGACCTCGTTCCCTCGACCTTCCAGGCGGGACCGTACACCTTGGCGCATGAACCCGGCACCCTGCCGCCGCCCGATTCTGAACCGGTGGCGCGCGTGCTGCGCGAGCTTGGCCACGCGCAAATCGTGCGGCGACGCGCCCCACAAACACAGCCGTCGCTTCAATTCGTTTTCCCGCGACAACGGGTCGAGTTTTCCTCCACCGTCGAGGCCATCAGCGCCGAGCTGAAGCGCGAATTTCCCGACGATCATGCCACCATCGAAGCCGCGTTGGCGCGTCTGCGCAGCACCAGCTCATTGGTCGATCCGTTGCTCGGTTCTGACATGACCCTTCCGCCACAGGGCTTCTGGGAGCGTCGCGATGTGACGCGCGTTCAGGCGCAGCTTCCTGCTTCGGGCACCGACTTGCTCGCGCCGCTCGGCCCCTACCATCCCATGCGCGCCGGCATCGCCGCGCTGGGAGCGCTGGCCAGCGGTTTTTCCCCTGCCGACCTCGGCGGTCTCGTGCAGGCACGCGCCTACGATGTCGCGCGGCGGGGCTTTCATCGCCTGGGGACCGACGCCGACTTGCGCGCCCTATTCCTCGATAAGATTGGCACGTTTTCCGGAGAAATTCGCGAGCAGGTCGTGCCAACCGAGCTCGTGTGGCGGCGCGGAAATCTCAACGGACTGCGCGTGCGCCCGCGCAATGAAACCATCGGCTTCGGCCGACTGATTTGGGCCAGCTCCGCGTCCTCGCTGCTTGCTTTGGCAGGAAGCGAGGCCCCGCGCCGCCTGCGCGAAACCGCCGCGGCCATTCGTCCCGCCTGTTTTCGCTATACCTTGTGCTTGCTCATACGCCCCGAAGCCCTGCCCGAAGGCATGGGCCCGCGCGTGATCTCCGTGCGCGACCCAGCCAAGCCAAATCTGGAAGAAAACGCCATCAGCATTACGGTCGGCGTGCCGCCGCCCCGCCAGCCCAATCAGCTCCCGGTCTGGGTCGAGTGTCTGGTGTCTGCATCGGCCAGCGAGGGACTGGGATATCTCTCGGTCGTGCGCGCGCGCCTGCGCGAGGAGATCATGCGCATCATGCCGTTCTTCGACCAACACCTGCTCGTCATGGCCTCGCCCCACGACGGCTTACCGCCAGAGCTCGGCCCGGTCGCGCGTGTCGAACCGTCGCAGCGCGGCCGTCTGCCGGGAATTCCACCCGTACCCATGACCCCGGCGCTGAGCTGCGATGTGCAGCGCGTGCTGGGCCTGGGTGGCGCATCTCACACCACAGGACTCAAGAACGTCTATCTGGCCAGCAACGAAAATTTGCCCGGGCTAGGACGCGAGGGTCAGTTCGTCTCGGCCTGGGGCGTGTCCCGTCTCATCGCGGAGCCCGTCCAGCGCCGCTCCAGCCGCAAGCGCGAGATTCTCATCGAGGAGATCTGACCTACCATCAGGTCTTGCGGCGACAGAACTCGGACAAAAGCGCAATCTGCTCGGAGGACGGCTGCACGAAGCGAATGCCGGTACGACGAAAGCCGCCATGGCGCCGATCCGTGACCACGAGCCCGGCAACGTCGATAGTCTTTCGCAACCCGGGCAGATCGAAGGTCAGGGAAATGGGCGTCTCGGGAAGCACCGGCAGATCACGCGGCCGGCGCAACGTGATTCCCGCCGGACCGATGTCCTCGGACTGTCCTAGATGAAACCGGCCGCCGACCGTGTTGCGAACCGCCAACACGATCGGCACCCGACCGCACTCGCGACGATCTCGTTCGGCCCGGCGGCGCTCAACCTGCATGCTGGCATGGTAAGAAGACGTGAGGCGCACCGCAAGTTTCTTGCTGTCGTCGTCATTCCTCGAGCGGCAGCGCCTCGTCCCTGATGAGATTCGGAATCTCGTCGACGACGGGATAGGCCAGCCGGCAGGCGCGACAAAGAAGTGCACTTTCGTCCGGTTTGATCTCCAGCCTGCCCTTGCATTTGGGACAGGCGATGATGTCAAGCAGCTTGGCGTCGAGGGACATGGGCGTCTTTATACAACGTGCGCGTGGCGCCGATCTATCTCCGAGAAGGGTTGAGACACACGCTGGTTCTGCCGATGCCCAGGCTGTGCAACGACTGATCCTGCTTGCCTGCGCTGCGCTGACGCTTGCCTGCGAAGGCGTTCTTGCGCCGGAAAACCAGCCGTCCGCAACGCCTACCACCGCTGGATCCGACGTTTCTCCGGAAATCCGCGCTCTTCGCGTGCGGGTGGAAGAAGACATCGCCATCGTGGCCGAGGGCGACGCCGACCGCACCCTCGGCGAGCATTTGAAAGCTGCGGTGCAGGCGGAGCTCGGACGGGCCGGCCTCACCGTGGTGCGCGGTTCGGACAAGTCATGCGACCTTGCACTGCGCATCGACACGCGGGTGACAGGCGCCGTCTATTTTGTGCGTGGGCACGTGGGATTGACCGCGGAGCGGGCCGGCACCGCGGTGGCACTGGCAACCACCGACGACGAGTTTCACCGATCCTCCGAATTTCCCACGGTGATGGCCGAGAAAGTCGTCGCGACCTTGTTGCACTCGCCCGCCCTGGCCGACTTCGTCGAGAAAAAAGAACACACCCGCCCGCTGGTTCGTGAAAGGCCCGCCGCTTCGGCCATGCCCTCACCAGCACGGGCGCCGCTCACGGCCGCGACGGAGGCCAGGGCCCACTACAACAAGGGGACCAGCTTCTACAACCTCGGCCGCTTTCAAGACGCCCTGGCCGAGTACGAAGCGGCTTACCTGGCGGTCCAGGATCCGCCCTTCCTATTCAACATCGCGCAGTGCCACCGTAAGATGGGCAACAACAGGGACGCCCTCGGATTCTACCGAAGCTACCTGCGAGTCGCGCCCAGCGCCCCCAATCGCGCCGAGGTGCAGAAACGCATTTCCGAGCTGGATCGGGAAGCGCGGGCGTCGCGCTGACTCAGGCGCGGAATCACTCCGTCCGCTTGAACTGGAATGGCATTGGCGCCCCCTGAGCCAGGGACCAGTCCTCCACGACGGAGGTCACGTGTGCGCCCAACGGACCACGGCGCAGGTAGGCCAGCAAGAGATTGAGCTTGGGCTCCGCGCCTTCGGCAAGCACCTCGACGCTGCCGTCGACCCGATTGCGGACCCAGCCCGCCAGGCCGAGGCGCCTCGCCTCGTCGACGGTGGTCGCGCGATAGCCCACCCCCTGCACGCGACCGCGCACCGTCGCGTGCAAGCGGCGTTCGAGCAGGGGTTCGTCCGCGGACACGCGACTAATCTAAAGTGGGCCTTCGGTCACCGCGAAGCTGACCAGGCTGTTGGGCACGACCGGCAGCTCGTCGAAGCGAGCCACGACGCGATTCTTCGAATCCAGGATTTCTGCCTTGGAAAGCACGGCATATTCCACCGGTCCTTCCGTCGGCGCGCAGGCAGCGACGTAGCCGACGATTTTCGCACCCGAGTCGAACTCGAACGTGACCCGATGGCTGACCATGTCGCGAATCGTTGCGTAGTCTGACATTGGGTGAAATCTTCCAGGCGGAGACACAAGAGTCAACAGTAGGAAGATCCTTCGCGATGCGTCCGCCGGGTTAAGATAGTGCGCGATGCGGTTTCCCTGGGCCTGCTTTTCCCTGTGCGCCGGTCTCCTCGGCGGGTGTAGCGACCTGCAGCCGCAACCGACCGTCAACGCCGTGGAGCCCGACCAAGCCTACAGCGATGGCGATGTCCACCTGACCCTGGTAGGCAGCGGTTTCGTGCCGGCCACCCAGCTCGATCCAGGCTCGGGACGGCGGATTGCCGTGAGCGACGGCTTTGCGGTGCAGGTCGGAGCCGGGGCGACATGGGCGCAACTGACCAACCTGCAGTGGCAGTCTACGGAGCGGATCGAAGGTCTCCTGCCAAGCGGCTCGGCCCAGGGGCTTGCGCACGGACCTCTCGACGTGCAACTCACCGACCCACGTGGGGGAACAGCCTGGCTACCGAGCGGATTCCGCGAGCTCGGCCTTGATGACAGCGCTCCGACGATCAGGTTTATTGCCCCCGCCGCGAATGCACCGTTCGCGGCGGGCATGCCCTTGAATGGAAGCTTTCACGCCGCCGACGCCCAACCGGGAACGCTCGCTGAAATGGACTGGGACTACTTTGAAAACGGTTCTTCGATCATTCGCTCGACCTGCACCATTCCCCTCGACGCCGCCGAGGCCGACTGTTCCTTCGCGGTCACGGTCAGCGCGGACCTGACCGAAGGGACACCCGTCTGGATCACCGCCACGGCGACGGACGAGGCGAACAATTCGCAGACCAAGATACTTCCATTCGAGCTGCTCGCCAGGCCATCTGTGGCTTGGATTTCTCCCGTCAGCGGCGGCACGGCCGGTGGCACCGATGTCGTCATCAAGGGAAGCGGCTTTCTTGCCGGCAGCTGGGCGACGTTGGACGGAGCGCGTCTGTTTCCGGACGGCGGCATCGTCGTCGACCCCAACACGCTAAGTGGATATGTCCCTGCTCACCAAGCGGGCGACGCCGCGGTGGTCGTGCACACGCCCATCGGCGCAACGCCGTCCGTGATGTTTACCTACCTGCCGCCGCCGACGATCCTTGCCATCACGCCGAACACGGGAGATCCCACTGGTGGAACGCCGGTGATCATCACCGGACAGAATTTCACCCTTCAAACCCAAATCTATTTTGGACTGACACTGGACAGCGCGGTACCTTTGCAGGGACCGAGTTTCCTGAGTGATACGTCGATAAGCGGATTTTCCCCACTCGGAACCGGGCAAACCTCGGTCTGGGCCGTCGACGGGGCGCTGGGTTGGACCCAGCTACCGGATGGCTTTTCCTGGAGCTCGCCGTGAGACTTCTGCCCAAATTCGCCCTGCTCTCCATCGGCGTCGCCGCCGTGCCGCTCGCTATCGCTGGTTACTCCTCGATTCGCGTCAGCCGGGCTGCTTTGCGCGAGGCCATCGAAGGCCATGAGGTCTTGTTGGCGCGCCAGATTTCCGAGTACGTGTCGAGCCAACTCGCGAATTTGCGCGCCACGATGGCGGTGGAGACGCGCATCCTCGACCTAACCCGTGTCGGCGACAGCCTGCCGAGCGACGAGGCCCTACGCAAGTTTCTCCAACTTGTCTACCACCAAAGCGACGACTTCAGCGTCGTCGCCATGCTCGATCCATCGGGCAATCTCGTGGTGCCGTCGGCTTTCCAATCCGTGGCTCCGCGCAACGATTCCTACGGCGATCACGAAATCGTCCAGCCGGAGGAGGCGGCAAAGCTGCCCTCACTCGTTCCCGTGGAACAGGTTTTGCGCGATGGCGGTGCGGTCGGTCCCATTTTGATTGCCGGCAGCTCGCGCACGCCGCACGTGACCCTAGCGGTGCGCTACGACGGGCCGGGCGAGAATGGAACGCGCATTATCGCCGCCGCCGTATCCTTGCGCCGCGCCGCCGACCACCTCGCCACGATGTCCACCAACGACCGGGATATTCTTCTCCTCGATCGCGAGGGGCGGGTCATCGTCTCCGGTCGCTCCGTTGGTCCGCCATCGCTCGAACACAAACGCTTTGCCCACGGTGCCACCGACCACCTGCCAAGCGACGGGTTCGTTGCCGAATACGAAAGCAACGGTCATCCCGTCATCGGAGCCTACGTACCCATCCCCGCGTTCATGCTGGGCGTCGTGGTGGAGCGCTGGCTGGAAGAAGCGTTGCGCCCGGCACGACGCCTGACCTGGACCACCGCCTACTGGGTTGGAGTGGCCGCTTTCGTGGCAGCGGTGGTCGGTGCCGCACTGGCCCGCTCGCTTTCTACGCGCGTCGGCTCTCTGCTGCGCGGATCGCACGACATCGCCCGCGGCAAGCTCGACATGCGCCTCGAAGTTTCGTCCGACGACGAGCTCGGCGAGCTGGCCAAGTCGTTCAATGCCATGGCCAGCTCGCTCGATGCCGCCCGCATGGAAATCACCCGACAAACCAAGCAGATCATGGCGTGGAACGAAAACCTGGAAGGACGGGTTGCGGACAAGACCAAGGAGCTGCGCGAAGCCCAGGATCTCCTCCTGCGCTCGCGCTCGCTGGCCGCCATCGGTTCGCTCGGGGCTGGCGTCGCCCACGAAATCAACAATCCTCTCACCGGCGTGCTGGGGTTGGCGCAGCTTACGCTGGCCGACTTGGCCCCCGACCATCCTGCCTATCCGATGATACAGGATATCGAGGAGCAGGCACTGCGTATCCAGGGCATCGTCGCCAACCTGCTCCGTTTCTCGCAGCGCCAGGGTGGCGAAGATTTTCGTATCCTCAATATCGCGGCCATCCTCGACGATGCGCTTGAGCTTTGCGGCGCACAGAATTTGGCCGATGCGAAAATCCAGGTCGTCAAGCGCGTAGCCAGCACCAGCCCTCCCGTGCGCGGCAGCGCCTTGCAGTTGCAAGCCGCGTTCATCCAACTGATTCAGAACGCGGTCGCGGCCATGGAAGGAGGCGGCACGCTGACCCTGGAAACCACGCTGCCGGAACGAAAACTGCTGCGTCTCCGCATCTCGGACACGGGCCGAGGCATAAGCTCCGACCACCTCCCTCGCATCTTCGATCCGTTCTTCACCACCAAGACGCAGCGAACCGACACCGGCATCGGTCTTTCCGTGGTTCACAAGATTATCGAAGACCATGGCGGCAACATCCGAGTTGAAAGCGAAGCCGGCAGCGGGGCCACGTTCTGGGTCACGTTTCCCATCGACACTGGAGCCAGCCACCTCGCATGACCCGCGACCATCGCCGCAAGGCACTCCTGTTCCAGCTTGCCGTGCTGGGGCTCGTCGTCGCGGTACTCGTGATTGCATCCCTGATGTCGCGCCGGTTTTTCGAGCAGCGCCGGCCCGAGATGCCGGCGGGCCTGTCCCCGGTGCCACCGCTCACCCCGGAGAGCGAATCCAAGCTTTTTCGCGTGACCAAGTTGCAAGGCGAAGCCGAGGCCTACCAGAACGGCCAATGGTACATCGTGCGCGCCGGTCACCTGCTTTCCGCCAAGGACGTGATCCGAACCAAGAACGGCGCGCGCGCCGTGCTTCGGCGTGGAAGCGTCGAAATCGAGTTGCGCGACAACATGGACCTTCGGCTCGACGACTTGGAAAAGGAAACCGCCAGCGTGGGACTACTTCGCGGCGGCAAGCTATCCGCCAGCGTCGTCGGCGCCAACGAACACGTGGAAATCACCGCCCGCCACACCAAGACCTCCAACGTCGGACCCGCGCGCTTCGTGGTGTCCATGTCTCCGACAGGCAAGGTCAGCGTGGCGACGTCGGAAGGCGCGGCCAGATTTTCCGGCAAAAACAAAGAGGTGATCGTACCGGGCGGCAGTGTGAGCACCGCCTTGCCCGACCAGGCCCCTGGCGATCCGGAAACCATTCCCGAGCAGCTCTTGCTGTCCGTGATTTGGCCAGAGGACGACCGCGTGGGCAGCCATGCGAAGGTCAAAGGCAAGGCGCAGCCCTCGTCGAAGGTGAATGTCAACAATGTCGAAACCGAGGTCGGGCCGGACGGCACCTTCGAAAGCACCATTCCGCTCAAGATCGGCCCGAACCGCGTTCAGGTCGATGCGGAAGATATTGTCGGACATAGCAAGATCGTCGACAAAATCGTCACACGACCAGCACCACCGCCGCCGCTGGAAGCCTCCGACCAGGAGTTGTGGAACCCATGAGATGGCGGATGGGTCAGGTCCTCGGCGCGATGCTGGTCTGTGGTGCGCACGTCGCCGCACGCGCGGACAGCGCGCCCGAGCCCCAGGCCGCCGCTTCCACACCGCCTTCATCGCCCGGGGTTGCGCAGCCGACCGTGTCGCTCGGTTTGGCCGATCCCTCGCCAGTCATCGGGGTAACTGCCCAAACCGAGTTGCGAATCGAGATGACCGACCCGCCTGAGTCGCCCATGCCCATGCCCCGGGTGCTGTGTAGTGCGGGCCAGGTCGAGGGTCTGACACGGACGGGGCCGACGACGTTCGTCGCGCGCTACATCCTTCCCACCAGCCGATTTCCTCAGCCCGCCATCGTCGTTGCCGAGTTCAGCAATCCCCTGTGGCCCATTCGCGGAATGACCACGGTGCGCTTGTGGGCCGCCGCCACGCCTGCCTTGCATACCGATCCGGGCGCCCAAGTCAGCGTGCGCGTCGGGGATCGCGACTTCGGCCCGCAGATCGCTGCCCGCGACGGCATGGTGCACATCCCGGTGGTGGTTCCACCGGGCGTCGATTTCGGGGTCGCTCGCTCGGTGAATCCCTACGGCAAGGCCACGGAGCAAGTCTTGGACTTGCGCGTGCCGTACTCGCAGCGACTGCTGTTCGTGACGCCTCGCAGCCTGGCCGCGGGCGCGACCGCCGAAGTCGCCGTCTATGCCGTCGAACCGTCAGGCCGCCCCGCCGACGCATCCGCGATTGTCGTGCGCGCGTCCGGCATCAAGATTCAGCCACTTGGTAGCCGCATCCCGGGGGAAGCGCGTTTTCTCGTCAGTGCTCCCCGCATTCTCAAGGTCAAGACCCTGGCCATCGAGGCGCTGCTCAAGAATCAAAGCACCACCCGCATCGCCACGACCATTGCGCTTGTCGCCGCTCAAGCCGCGGGACTGAGCCTCGAACCGGAAGCCGCTCATCTCGGCCGCAAAACCGGCTCGTCGCTGCGGATCTTCCTTGGCGCCGAAGACGCGTTCGGCAACCCGGTGGACGCTGCTCGCGCATCCATCCTGGTCGACGGCAACCCGACCGAGGTCAAAGCGAGCCCGGACGGCGAGCCCATGGTGGTCGTGCACAGTCCAGAACCGGTCGGTCGGCAAGACGCCGTCAGCGTCGAAGGCGTACTGGACTCGGCCCACGCCATACGGCGGATCCCCATCGGCGTCTGGCAGCAGCCACAGCGCCCCTGGCCCTACCTTCCTGCGGCGACACTGTCTCCGCGCTACACGCTAACCCCACGCCTCGGCCCGCTGTGGAACCTCGGTAGCCAGACCGGTACGGCGGTGTTTGTCGATGCCGTTGCCTATCGCAGCTCCCGACACCCTGGGCTCGGCCTGGGATTGTCAGTTGGATTGCTCCAGACTTGGTTCGCGGCGCAAAGCGAAGGCGGCCTCAGCCGGACGTGGCTGACGACGGTGCCCGTCCTGGTCCAGATCCGCCAGCGATTCATCGTCGACCGCACCTTCTTCGGTTTCGGGGTGGGCGCCGGCTTCGCCATGTCGTTCGCGCGTATCCACGCCTACGGAACGACGGTATTCGGACGCGGGTACGGTGCCGCTGGCGAAGCGATGGTCGAAACCGGATATCTCCTTCGCCGCGGCCATCTCGTTTTTTCGCTGCGCTACCTCGCGGTCTACTTGGACGAGCTGACCAGTGGCGATCGCATCGTTGGCAACGCCGCCGGAGCCATCGCCGACGTCGGCTACCGGCTGGTTTGGTGAAATCGGGCGCGGGGACGTCAGCGCAGAATGAAAACCGGCACGTACAGGGTCAGAGCGGCGCTCGCAATGGCGGCGCCAACCACCAGCACGACCCCACAATGCACCACGGTCGTGAGAACGTGGATCTTGTCGCCGGCGTCCCGCTCATACGCCTCCGCCAGCCCGAGTATGAATTCGCCCAGCTCGCCACGTCGCTCGGCGGTTTGGATCGCGTTGGCGTCGCGGCGATGGATGAAGCCCGCTTCAATCAAGGCCTCGACGTAATGCTTTCCAGTCTCGATTTTCCGCATGGTTTGCCCGACGGCGTTTTGCATCGACAGGTTGCTGGTGGTGCACGCCGCGATCTCCATGGCTTCACCCAGCGTGGCTCCGCCACCCATCAAAGTGCCGACGGTTCGGGCAAAGCACGCCCGAGCTGCCACGAGTGAGGCGCTCGACAGCAAGGGCAGCTTGCGTGCGAGCAGGTCGATTCCGGCGCGCGCCGCGGGATAGCGGGGCGCCAGTCGCAACGTGAGGAAAAACAGCGCACCGAGCACACCCACAATCGGCCACACCATTCGCACGATTCCCGATACCGTGATGGCAACCTGATCGGCCGTGTTCGCAGCCCCATGGTGCACGCCGCTCGCGCCGGGCAACGTTTCCTTCACCAGGAACGCCAACATCACCACGGCGATAAAGAGCGCTAGAAAGACCAGCGAGAGCACGTCCAGCGGCTTTGCCACGGCGTTGTGCATGGCCCGGCGAAGCCCGCCGACGTGTTCCAGGTATTGCGCCACACGCGCCAGCGCAGCTTTCAGATTTCCGGCTTGTTCGCCGGCCTCGACCAGGCGGACGACACAGTCGTCGAAGACGCCGCTGTGTTCGCGCATGGCGAGCGACAGCGGACAGCCCTGAGCGACTTGGGTGTGCATTTGCCTGCACGCAGCTCGCAGGCTCCGGTTCTTGGTTTCAGCAGTCAGTGCAGCCAGGCATTTCTCAACCGAGAGCCCCGCCTTCAACTTCACGGAAAACTGGCGTATGAAAAGCAACTCGTCCGCCGCACTGGCGGCAGCAATGCGCTGAGGTAAGCCGGCCGGTTGTCCTATGACGATGTCCACGGAAAGCCTCGCTGCGCAGCCATGAATACACCATCTTGCTCTCAATCGGCGATTCTCGCCACCTGCCGCAAACCGCTGGGCAAGGCCGCGGCGGGCCGACGTCTGCCGGGATGCTATCCCGCGAGCGAGCGCTGCCGAACCGCCTCGTAAAGCAGAATGGCGCCCGCCACCGAGGCGTTCAGGGATGCCACGAGCCCGCGCTGGGGGATCTGCACGAGGGAAGAGCAGCGCCGCGCGACCGCCGTGCGCAGGCCGCGGCCCTCGCCACCGACCACCAGCGCTGCCGGCCCGCGCAGGTCAGCTTGGCCGAGCGGAATCGCCCCTTCGGCGGCGCCGCCCCAGACTTGGATCCCTTGTCCGGTGAGCCAGTCGATGGTGCCGAGCAGATTGTGCACGCGGGCGATGCGCATGCGCTCGCTCGCGCCGGCCGATGCCTTCACCACGGAGCCCGTGACCGGCGCCGCGTGTTTGTCCGGCACCACGACCCCGTGAGCACCCAGCACTTCGGCGCTGCGAACCAGGGCACCGAAGTTTTGCGGATCCGTGATGCAGTCGAGAATGAGCAGCAATGCCGGCTCATTCGCTGCGGTCGCCGCCGCCAGCATTTCGTCGAGGCGGGCGTACTGGAATTCGCCGGCGATGGCGACCATGCCCTGGTGGGCGGACGACGCCGCCAGATCGGCAACCAAGGCGCGCGGCCGAAACTCGACGGTGATGCCCCGATCCTTGGCCGCGGCGACCGCGCTTTCGATTTCCTTCGATCGATAGCCGTCGGCGACGTACACGATGACCACATCGCGCGGCCGGGCACGGCACAATTCCTCGATGGGACGAACGCCAAAAACAACGCGCGACATGGGCTGGCTCCGCGGCGCTAACTGACTGCCAACGCGGCCGCGACCTCGGCCACCACCGCTGAAAACGCCGCGGCCGGATTTTGAGCGTCGCGGATAGGTCGGCCGACCACGAGGTAGTCGGCTCCGGCTGCAATCGCGCTGGCCGGGGTTGCCACGCGTTTTTGGTCGCCCAAGGCCGCGCCTGCGGGCCGCACACCAGGAACCACCAGCGCAAGCGCGCTGCACGCCGCCCGCACGTCGGCCACTTCCTGGGGCGAGCAAACGATCCCCGTGGCGCCAGCCCTTTCTGCCAGCTTGGCCCGGCGAACGACCGCCTCGCGCATCGTGCCCGAAATGCCGTCTGCTCGCAGATCGTCGTCGGACAAACTGGTCAAGACCGTGACGCCAAGGACGCCAGGCCTGCCCTTGGCGACCTCGACGGCTTTGCGTACCATCTCGAAGCCGCCCGCCGTGTGCACGGTCAACAGCTCGGCGCCCAGACTGATGGCGGACGACACCGCGCGCGCCACGGTCTCGGGGATATCGTGCAGTTTCAGATCGAGGAACACTTTGCCGCTGCGTCGCTGGACCGCCTCCATGGCACGCGCGCCCTCGGCGACGAAGAGCTCGAGGCCGACTTTGTAGAAGCGCGGTCGGCCTTCCAGGCGATCCAGGAAGGCGGTCAGGCTAGCCATGTCGGGCACATCGAGGGCGACGATCACGCGCTCGTCGGACGCGATGGATTTGCGGCCGCTCAACGACCGCCCCCCACCCGCTCGGCGACGATCTTCTCGCTCACCATGGCAACGACCTCCTCGATCTTGACTTTCACCACCTCGGGCGAGCGGCGCGCCTTGAGCTCGACCATGCCTTCGGCCACGCCCTTCTTTCCCACCGCGATTCGATACGGCAGGCCGATCAAATCCGCGTCCTTGAACTTCACGCCCGGCCGCTCGTCGCGATCGTCGAACAGCACCTCGACGCCGGCCTTGGCAAGGTCGGCGTAGAGCCGCTCGGCAACCTCGGTGACCTGCGCGTCGCCCGCTTGTAGCGACAGCAGCGCCACCTCGAAGGGCGCGATGGCCACCGGCCACACGATGCCGTCCTTGTCGTGGTTCTGCTCGATGGCGGCGGCAGCGATGCGGGTGACGCCGATGCCGTAGGTGCCCATGACCATCGGCTTCTCCTTGCCGTCGGCGTCGAGAAAGTTGCATTTCATGGGCGTGGAATACTTGGTGCCAAGGAAGAAGACTTGGCCGACCTCGACGCCACGATGGCCGGTAAAATGTCCCTTCTCGCAGCGAGGGCAAAGGTCGCCCACGGCGGCTTCGCGGAAGTCGCCGCATACGGTGGGCGTGAAGTCGCGCTTGGAAACCACGTTCTTGAAGTGCGCGTCGGCGGCGTTGGCGCCGCACACGAAGGACGACAGCGCGCAAACTTCGAGGTCGCAATAGATGGGAATTTTCAATCCCACCGGACCGGCGAAGCCGACCGGCGCGCCCGTCGCCTCTTCCACGACCTTGTCGTTGGCCAGGACCAGCTCGCGCACACCGAGCGCTCGCTTGAGCTTGATCTCGTTCAGGCTGCGATCCCCGCGCACCAGCGCGGCCACGGGTTTTCCGTCGGCGACGTAGATCAGCGTCTTCACCAAGTTCGCGGGAACGAGCCCGAGAAAGGCCGTCACTTCTTCAATCGTCCGCTTGCCCGGCGTCGCGACTTTCTCCACGGCGGCCGACGCTGGCGCCGCTGCCACCGGGGCGGGCGACTTCGCCTCCTCAACGTTGGCGGCGTAGGAACAGGCATCGCACGCCAGCAGGGCGTCCTCGCCGGTGTCGGTCAACACCTGGAATTCGTGCGAGTGCGAACCGCCGATGGCGCCGGTGTCGGCTTCCACGGCCCGGAACGCCAGCCCACAACGGGTGAAGATGCGCGCGTAGGTGTCGTACATGTTTTGGTACTCGCGCCGCGCGTCCTCGTCGCTCGAGTGGAAGGAATAGGCATCCTTCATGATGAACTCGCGACCGCGCATCAGCCCGGCACGCGCGCGAAGCTCATCGCGAAATTTGGACTGAATCTGGTAAAGATTCAGTGGCAATTGCCGATAGCTGCGCACATCGCCGCGCACGAGATCCACCATGACTTCCTCGTGTGTGGGTCCGATGACGAAGTCCGCGCCCTTGCGATCCTTGAAGCGCAGAAGCTGCTCGCCGTACTGGTCCCAGCGCCCCGACTCCTGCCAGAGCTCGGCCGGA
>Ga0182027_10002172_pt1 | contig 31976 bp, 25 predicted proteins | sample 712E1DmetaG_FD_121300 | JGI IMG/M metagenome (GOLD analysis project Ga0182027, IMG submission 121300) | Permafrost microbial communities from Stordalen Mire, Sweden - 712E1D metaG (Illumina Assembly) | ecosystem: Environmental > Terrestrial > Soil > Wetlands > Permafrost | place: Sweden...
ACGCTGGAGTTTGTCCTGGGCGTTTCCATGGCCATCACACTGCTGGCCGGCGGCCACCTGGTCATCGCGCATCGCATCTCGGTTGGCGATTTTGTCGAGTTCAACACCTACATGATCCTGCTCATCTGGCCCATCATCGCCGTGGGCTGGGTGGTGAATCTATTCCAGCGCGGCACCGCCTCCATCGCACGCATCGACGAGTTGCTCAAAGCCGAGCCGGCCATCGACGACAGCGCCGCTGACGCCACGATTCCAGCGGACGCCGTTTTGCAGGGCGAGATCGAGTTCCGCCATCTTAACTTCAGCTACGGCGAAACGGAGGTGCTGCGCGACATCTCGCTCACGATCCCCGCCGGTTCCAGCCTGGCCATCGTCGGTCCCACCGGCTCAGGCAAGTCCACTCTGGTCAACCTGATCTCAAGAATGTATGAAGCGCCCGAAGGGTCGCTCCTGATCGACGGCCGGCCGGTGCGCGAGTATCCGCTGGCGGTGCTGCGGCGCAACATCGGCATGGTTCCGCAGGAGACCTTCCTGTTTAGCGAGACCCTGCGCGAAAACCTGGCCTTCGGAGCGCCTCACGCCGGCGCGGAAGAGCTGCTTGAAGCAGCCAAGGCGGCCCACATTCTGAAAGAGTTTGAAGAGTTCCCGCAAGGCTTTGAGACCATGGTGGGCGAGCGCGGCGTCACACTGTCGGGCGGGCAAAAACAGCGTTCGGCCATCGCCCGCGCGCTGCTGCGCCGGCCTGCCATCCTCATCCTCGACGACGCACTGGCCAGCGTGGATACCTACACGGAAGAGCGCATCCTGGGCGGGTTGCGCAGCTATACCGAGACCGCGACCACCATCCTGATCTCTCATCGCGTCTCCACCGTGCGCAATGCCGACCGGATCGCTGTACTCGACCGCGGCAGGATTGTGGAGCTGGGCGGGCACGACGAGTTGCTTGCGCTGGATGGCTACTACGCCAGCCTCTACCAGAAGCAACAACTGGAAGAGGAGCTCACCGTTGCCGGTTGAACCGCGCTCAACGCCTACTCCACGCCCAGCACCTTGACGATCACTCGCTTCCGGCGCTGCCCGTCGAACTCCGCATAGAAGACCCGCTGCCAGGTACCCAGGTCCAGCTTTCCGCCGGTCACCGGCAAGGTGGTTTCGTGGTGCAGCAGCAGAGACTTCAAATGCGCATCGCCGTTGTCTTCGCCGGTCCGGTGATGTTTGTACTCCGGCCGTGCCGGCGCCAGCTCTTCCAGCCACTTGCCGATATCCTCGATCAACCCGCTCTCCAGGTCGTTCACATACACCGCGGCCGTGATGTGCATAGGCGAGACAAAGCACAGGCCATCCTTCACGCCGCTGCGCCGCACAACCTGCTCCACCTCATCGGTGATATGCGCCATCTCCCGCCGCTTGCGGGTTTCAAAAACCAGGTACTCCGTGTAACTTTTCATTTTGCTCTCCAGGTAGGCTCCACCTTTATCCTAAGTCCAGCCGTGACCGCAACCAACCACCCCACTGCCGCCCAGCGCCTGCGCCGGATGCACGACCTGCTTGCCGCAGCCTACGGCCCGCAGCATTGGTGGCCGGCCGAGACTCCCTTTGAGGTTGTCCTCGGCGCTTACCTGACCCAAAACACCGCCTGGAGGGCCGTCGAGCGCTCACTGGCCAATTTGCGCCAGGCGGGAGCGCTGACCCTGGATGGCCTGCGCGCGCTGGCCCTTAGAGACTTGCGGAATCTTATACGCCCTTCCGGCTTTTATACCCGCAAAGCGCTGGCGCTGAAGGCTTTTGTCGCCATGCTGGACGAGGAGTTTGCCGGTTCGCTTGAGGCGCTCGCGGCTACGCCTACGGAAACCCTCCGGCGCCGCCTGCTGGCACTGCCCGGCGTTGGCCATGAGACGGCCGACGCCATCCTACTCTATGCGCTCAACCATCCTGTTCCGGTAGTCGACGAGTATCTCCGCCGCATCGCCGGGCGCCACCGGCTTGTTCCGCTCTCGGCCGGCAGCAAAGGCTATGAGTCCCTGGCCGATCTGACGCGGCAGACCTTCGCTTCCGATCCCCCCGCAAGCCACGCGCGCCTCTTCAACGAGTTTCACGCTCTCACGGTAGCTGTGGGTAAAGCATATTGTGGCAGGACTGCCTTTTGCGCCGGCTGCCCTCTGGCTGCCGACCTTCAACTCGTGCGTTCCGCCAAGAGAGGGGCGCGGCGTTCCGGCCATCTGTCAGATAGTCCTTGAATGTCGGGCAGAAACGAGAGGTTATAGTAAACTTTGCGTGCGCCACGCAACTTGTTGCAAATAAAATTCGGTTTCAGGCCACATGCCGGCTTCCGGCAGACGAAGGAAGAAATGATTACCCGCAGAGAAATGTTAGTCGCCTCGATCACAGCCGCTGCCACCCCCGGAGCATTCGCCCGTGCGGAGCAAGCGCCCGTCATGGGCTCAACGGCATTCGATTGGAATGCGATTCCCGCCAAGCCGTCCAGCTCCGGTTCCGTGCGTTCGTTCTTCCGGGCGCGCACCACCACGCTCGACGAACTCGAGGTCCACGCAACCACGCTGAATCCAGGCCAGATTCCGCACCCGCCTCATCGGCATCCGAATGAGGAACTGATTGTCCTCGAGCAGGGCACTCTGGAAACCCTGACCAACGACGTGTGGAAGCGGGTCGGCTCCGGCTCGGTGATCTTCAACGCCTCGAATCAGTTGCACGGGCTCAAGAATGTGGGCGCCGAGCCGGCGATCTACCACGTCATCAACTGGAAGTCCGCGGCAACCCCGGCAGCGCAGCAGCCTTGAGAAAAACTGTAGGCTTCAGCCGTGGTTTGCGTATCCCATGCCTGCCAGAACGCCCCGCATATAGGCAAAGCTGGCAATAACGCCGGGCATAGGATCGTCCGCGTGGATCTCATATTCGAGATCGACAAATCCCTTGTACCTGATCGCAATAAGGGCCGCAAACATCTCCCGCACCGGCATCAATCCGTCTCCCACCGCAACCTGGCTCTCCCTGCTTTTGAAACTCGTCAGGTCTTTCATGTGTACGTTGAAGAGCCGCGGCCCCACTTCGCGAATCGCCCGGACCACGCCGGTTCCGGCGCGTACCGTGTGCCCGACATCGATGCAGCATCCAATGCGCGGGTCCATCTTCCCGATCGCCTTCAGCACGTCCAATGGCGAAGGAAACAACTTATCCTCCGGTCCGTGGTTGTGAATGGCGATCCGGATGTCGTACTCCTTCACGTACTTCTCGATGCGGGGCAGGGTTTCAGGGGTTGGATCGCCTGCCACGATCACGGAAATGCCCGCTCGCTTGCAATACTCAAATTTGCCGCGAATTGCGGCATCGTCATCGTCGCGAAAATAGATGGCCCCGGCGGCATGGAGTTCAATGCCCGCCGCCGCATAGTCTTTCAGCGCCTTCGCCTCTTCCGCCGGATCCGCGGGAAGATGATCTTTGACATCCTTGGCGTTTAACGTGAGCACATTCAACTGCTTCATGAAGCCGATCAACTGTGCGCGGTTGAAATTGCGGAATGTGTAGCTGGCTAGTCCCAAATGAATCGGCGATGGCTTTCCGGCAGTCGGCGTTGCCTCGGCGAAGGAGGGAATCGCTTTGGGGGCAGCGCATGCTGCCGCGGCCAACGCACCCGATTGAACGAAATTGCGGCGTGAAAATGTTTGCCTCATAGGTGAGATTCCTTCTCTAAAAATGCCTTAAAGAGCCGCTGCATCTTTCAGGGCTTGCTTCATGCCTGCCCAACTGATGCGGCTGGACTCTTCCGGCGTTGCGGCTCCATGCCAGTGCGTTTCCAGGCTGACCGCGTCGCGGTAGCCGAGTCGCTTGAGCGCGCGGAACTGCGCGGCCCAGTCGATGATTCCCTGGCCGACCGGCGACCACTCGATCTTGCCCTCCGCGTTCTTGACGGCATTCTTGCAGTGGCAGTGATGAATGCGGTTCTTCGGTATCGCGTTCCAGCCAGCCGGGAAGGCGTCGAGTTCGCCGCGCATCACGGCATTTGCTGGGTCCCAGTTCAGCGCCAGATGCGGCGTAGGGATCGCGTTCATCGTGCGAGCGGATTCCCGGCTGGTGGCGGTGTTGCAGGCAAACTCGTTCTCTAGCACCAGCAGGATGCCTTGCTTGCCGGCGGTCTCGGCGGCCGAGCGCAGCTTTTCGTCGATCGCGGCACGGTATGGGGCAACATCGTCCAGCCGCCAGAAGTCGAAGCAGCGGACCTTTCCGGTCTTGAACTGCCTGGCCAAAGAGATTGACCGCGCCAGAATCTCGTCCTGTTCCTTGAACGTGGCCTCGGCCGCTCCGTGCAAATCGCCCTTGGAGCCGTACGGCGACCTTGGCGCGCCCGGCCAGTCGGTTTTGAAGAGGGGACTGGCGATGTCAGTCACCTGCAGGTTGTATTTTTTGAGAATCTTCTGCGCTTCCTCGATCTGAGCCGCGCTCAGCTCCGTGACGTTCTTGCCCCACATGGAGCGGAGTTCGATCCAGCTCATGGCGAAATCGTGCGAAGCAACGTAGCAGGCGCGGTCGAAGTCCTGCGATATCTCATCGTTGATAACGGCGATCTTGAATGGCGATTTTGACATCTCGGCCATGCCGATAAGTGGGCGCGCCGCGCAGGCCGCGGCGGTCATCCCCGCTCCCGCAAGAAAACTACGTCTTGAACAGCCTTTCATTTTGCTCCTTTGGCCGGGGCGCCAGCCCTCGGACGATGGAACCGTTGTATCTACGTTAAATGGCCGGTCACCCCGGGCAAGCAATGATCTGCCGGCAATATATTTTTCAGTGAGAGAACGAACGTTACAGCGCATCGTCCGGCTTTGTCAAGAATTGAAGTTCGGAGTCCATAGGAAATATTTTCCACCCTGTGACTTGCCCTGAGCGATGAGAAATGTGCTGGCTCCCATTTCCTCCAGGGTGTACACTGCCCTTCGTATTCCAAGCCTAAGAATCATGCCCATAGAAGAGAACCTTTGCACGTTGAGCTATGCTCGAGGCCCCAGCCGCTCTCTGCTGGAACTGACCATCGGCGATCTGCTGCATCGTACCGCGGATCGCTTTGGCGACCGGCTTGCCGTGGCTTCATGCCACCAGTCGCGGCGCTTCACCTGGGCTGAGCTGAGCGCCAAAGCCGACCGCGTGGCGCGGGGACTGTGGTCGCTGGGCATCCGCAGGGGCGACCGCGTAGGCCTGTGGTCTACGAATTGTATTGAATGGCTCATGATGCACATGGGCTGCGCGCGGGCCGGCGCGGCTCTGGTGAACGTGAACCCCGCCTACCGCTCCCACGAGTTGCAATACACGCTGACAAGATCTCGGATGAAGGCGCTGTTCCTGTGGCACCGGGACAAGCACGCGGACTATGAGGAGATTCTGGGCAGGGCAAGGCACGGGCTCGACCTGGAGCTGGAGCACACCATCTACTTCGACACGCCCGAGTGGCCGGCCCTGCTGGATGCTCCGGGCCGGCTTCCGGACCATGTGGCGGTGGACGACGTGGCCAATATCCAGTACACCAGCGGGACTACGGGATTACCGAAGGGCGTCTTGCTGACACACCACAACATCGTGAACAACGGGCAGTTCCTGGCCCAGGGCTTCCACTACACCGAGCAGGACAAGATCGTTGTGCCGGTGCCCTTGTTCCACTGCTACGGCTGCGTCATCGGCACCATGTCGGCCCTCAACTCCGGCGCGGCACTCATCCTGCCCAACTGGACCTTCGACGCCAAGGCCACGCTCAAGGCCGTTCACGACGAGCGCGCAACGTCGGTTTACGGGGTTCCGGCGATGTACGTGGCCGAGATGGCGCTCTCCGACTTTGCGAGCTACGACCTGACCAGCCTGCGCACCGGCATGATGAGCGGAGCGCCCTGCCCGGTGGAACTGATGAAGCGGGTGTTGAACGAGATGCACTGCGGCGAACTGGTCATCGCCTACGGGCAGACCGAGACCTCGCCGGTAACGACCATGAGCGACGCCGGCGACTCCATTGAAATCCGGGTGAAGACCGTAGGCCGGGCCATGCCGCAGACGGAGATCCGGATCGTTTCGACGGCAACCGGCGAGACGCTGCCGGTGGGCGAGCAGGGCGAGCTCTGCATTCGCGGTTATGCGCTGATGAAGGGCTACGACGGCGACCCAGAGGGCACGGCGACGGTCATCAAGGAAGACGGCTGGTTGCACACCGGCGATCTGGGCATCATGCGCGGGGACGGATGCATCCACCTGACCGGCCGATCCAGGGATGTAATTATTCGCGGCGGCGAAAACATCTATCCCCGCGAGGTGGAGGAGTTCCTTTACACCCACCCCAAGGTGGACGAGGTGCAGGTGGTCGGCATTCCCAATGCGCGGCTGGGCGAGATTGTGGCCGCCTGGGTACGGCTGCGGCCGGGCGTTGAGGCCACTGAGGCTGAGATTCGGGAGTGGTGCAAGGGCCAGATCGCCTATTACAAGATTCCCGAACACATCCGCTTCGTCACCGAGTTCCCGGCGACGCTATCGGGCAAGATACAGAAGTACAAGATCCACGAGTTCGAGATTGAGGCACGGGGTTTGCAGCAAGTGGCTGATGCGGCGACGGCGTAAGGTCTGCGCGGCCGGATGAGGATTGGGGTTTCCCAGGTCTCAAAGGCGAGACCCTTCGACTTCGCTCAGGGCAGACTCTGGGGCACCCGGCATCCGGCCGCTGCAATTCTGAACAGACGCACTACTTCACGCGTTTGGCAACCAGCTCCTCGGAAGCGAACTCGCCGACCTTGCGGGTGAACTTGATCGTATCGCCGTCGATCTTGCCGGTATAGACGATTCGCAGATCATTGCCCTGGAAGTTCAAGTTCTCGACAAAAGTGATGTTGTCTCCGTCGATCTTGCCTTCCTGAATGGCCGTCTCCCCGTGCTCACTGATGGCCTTTCCGGTTAGCGTCGCGCCGTCCACATGGAACTCGTAGGTGTACTTCTGGACGCCGATCTGGGTATCGAACTCGGCGGTCCATTTACCGTTGAAGTCAGCAGCCAGGGCGGCCACGGAACAGAAAGTGAGAGCCAGCAAAGCCAATCCGATTTTACGAATCATGGTGATAACCCCTCCTAAACTCCTGTGGTAGTTCACAACCCGACCGGGTATTCCGGGAAAAGCGATCGCGCTTTTCGCAGGGGCGGTCTACTTGACACGTGTAGCGACGAACTCCTGCGCCGGCCGGTCGCCTGCCTGGCGGGTGAACTTGATCGTATCGCCGTCGGTCTTGCCTGTGTAGACAATCTTGAACTCATTGCCGTTGAAGTTCATGACCTGGGCAAAAGAGATGGTATCGCCATCGATCTTGCCATCCGAGATATCGGTATCGCCGCGCGGGGTGGTGACTTTGCCGGTCAGTTTGGCGCCATCGACGTGAAAATCGAAGGTGAGTGTTTGCGTGCCTCTCGGTGACTCAACCGCGGCGGTCCATTTGCCGTTGAAGTCGGCAGCCAAGGCGGTGAGGGAACCGAGAGCGAGAAACAGAACTGCCAGTCCAAACTTGCGAATCATGCGAAATCCTCCATTGGGTCGAAACGATCACGGCGCGGGATTGGTGACCCGCCCCCTGTGAAGAGGGACGCAAGGCGATGCCTTTAAGTCTCACGGAGTGGCGCGTAAAAGGAATAGAAACCGGCGCGCTAACCGGTCTGGCGGGTGCGGTGAACGCGCTCCACCTGCTTGCCGTATAGCCCGCGAAAGGCATTCCAGCGGATGATGGCGAGCTCCTCGAGCATCTTCATTCCGTCCCTTATATAGCTGACCCGGCTGCGTGAGTCGTGGGCCCAACTGACCGGCACCTCGATGATCCAGAAGCCGCGCTTGAGGGCAATAAACAGGATTTCCGGATCGAAGCCCCAGCGCATGATGGTCTGTAGCTGGAAGACGGTCTGGGCGGCTTCGCGGGTAAAGGCTTTGAAACCGCACTGGGTGTCGGCAAATTGCAGTCCCATTACGAAGCGGGTGACGGCGTTGAAGCAGCGGCCCAGGATCTGCCGGTAGAGTGGCTGGCGGTGGGTCTGGCGGCTGCTCTCGAGCCAGCGGGAGCCGATGGCGATATCCGCTCCGTTGGCGATGGCGGCAAACAGCCTTTCTGCCTCCTCGATGGGCGCCGAGAGGTCGGAGTCGGTGAACAGGACTACCTCGCCCAGGGCCTGGAGCATGCCGGTACGCACGCTGTAGCCCTTGCCGCAGTTGCCAGGATTCTCGATCAGCCGGATCTCAGGCGCTTGGGCGGCAAAGGTGCGGACGATGGCGGCTGTATCGTCCGTGGAGCCATCATTGACTACGACGACCTCAGCGGTCCAGCTACGTGCGCGGATGCAGGCCACCACCGCTTGAAGCGCCGATAAAATGCGGGCGCTCTCGTTGTAGGCCGGAATCACAATGCTGTACTTCGGAAACTGTGTCACGCTGACACCCTCCTCCTGGCCAAGGCTCCGATATCGTCCGGACAAATCTTCCAGCGAAAGACTCTACATCATATACGCTGCCGGGATGGCTTGACCCGCTCGATCTTCGGCGGGCGGCCTTTTTCCGCCGGCTATCCCCTGGGTAAAGGCTCAATTCCCACAGGAACCCCTTCTTTTTCATGCACTCCGGGGGAAATCCGTTTATGCTGTGAGCGGAGGCCTTAAGGACATGACCAAGGCAGACCTGGTGGAAAAGGTAACCCGGCTGGGCGACCTGACTCGCCGCGACGGCGAAGTCATAGTTGAAACCATCTTCGGTTCCGTGATCGGCGCGCTGCAAAGCGGAGACAAGATTGAGATTCGCGGTTTCGGGTCCTTTCGCATCCGCCAGCGCAATCCGCGCATCGGACGCAACCCCAAGACAGGAGAACGCGTCGAGGTTCCGGCCAAACGCGTTCCCTACTTCAAACCCTCGAAGGAACTGCGCGACCTGGTGAACCCCGGCGAGGCTGCCAAGGCCTCCTGATCCTGAGGCGCGAAACAAGTCTTCGAGCCTCGAACAGGCTGAACGAGTCTCCTGCGAGCGCAAGGCTATGCGGGGCCATCCCCGCTCCGAGTCATAGCCAGATGACGCTGAACTGGAGAATCCGCGGATGTCTTCTCTGCGATCCAAGCTAACCGAAGATCCGCCCCCGGTCTCACAGACCTCCTGGGCTGCCAGGCAGTGGAAGAAAGCCTGCTTACTCCCTCGCAAGGCCATGACCAGAGCCGCATTGCCATACTGGAGTGTTGTTCTGGCCCTGCTGGCGGGCGCCGCGTTGCGCTTATTCTTCATCCTGGTCTATCCGGAGTTCGACGGAGACAGCGCCGTCTATGGGACCATCGCCAAGAACCTGCTTATCAATCACGCCTATGCGCTGGATAAGCCCTACCACCTGACGCTCATCCGGCTGCCTGGCTATCCGTTCTTCCTGGCGCTGATCTTCAAGGTCTTCGGCATGGGGAACATGGAGACGGCCTATGACCCGGCCCGGCCTATCCAAATGGTCATCGACCTGGCCTCCTGCCTGCTGATTGCCGGATTCGTCCGCGATCATGCGTCGCGGCGCGCCGCACACTGGGCGCTTTGGCTGGCGGCTCTCTGCCCCTTTACCGCCAACTACACCGCCGACCCGATGACGGAGACGATCTCCATCTTCTGCGTCGCGCTGGGCCTGTTCGCCAGCGGCCGCCTCATTCGCGGCATCCGCGCCCAGGGCCGGTTTCCCTGGGGCTACCTGGCGCTCACCGCCACGGCCCTCAGTTGCGCTATCTTGTTTCGTCCCGACGGCGTGCTGCTGCCGGCCGCCATTGTTCCCGGCATCTGGTGGTATACGCGCCGCGCCGCGCCACAGGTCCCGTGGCGGGCCGCGTTGCTCTGCGCGCTGCTCGCCGCCCTTCCCTTTATTCCCTGGACCATCCGCAACTACCGCGCCTTTCACGTCTTTCAGCCCCTCGCTCCCCGCTTTGCCAACGATCCCGGCGAGAACACCCTGCCCGGCTATGTTCACTGGACCAAGACCTGGCTGGTCGAATACGTCTCCTCAGGCGATGTGTATTGGAAAGGGGATTCCGATCCCATCGATATTCGCCTGCTGCCCAGCAGGGCCTTCGACTCCGCGGAGGAATACCGCCAGACCGGCCAATTGATCCTGGATTACAACGAGGTCTGCACCATTACGCCGGAGATCGATGCCCGCTTTGCCGACTTGGCGCGGCAGCGAATCCGCAGCCATCCCTTCCGGTACTACGTGGGTTTACCGCTGGCCCGCGTGGCCGATATGTGGCTGCGTCCGCGCACCGAACTGATCTCTGACGCGCTGCCCGTCCGCTGGTGGGAGTGGCGCCAGCACCCAGCAGGCTCACTGATTGCCTTCAGCTACGGGCTGCTGAATGCGGCGCTACTGGCCCTGGCCGTGGTTGGCTTCCTTAGCCGGCGCGTGCCCTTCGCGGCCATGATGGGCGTCTATCTGGTCTTTCGCTGCCTGCTGCTTGCAACCATGGAAAACGCCGAACCGCGCTATACGCTGGAATGCTTTCCCATCGTTCTCATTGCCGCCGCGCTGGCCGTTGCGGGGCGTCCGAAAACGGATACAGAACAGCTTTAGGGCTGGAACGGTTAGCGCGGCCGGATGCCGATTACGCTCATCATGCGTCCCGCGCGGCCCTGGGAAGCGCGATGGGAGAAGAACAACTCCGGCTGGCAGCATGCGCAGCCGCCAACAACTTTGATTGACCTCGGTTTGAGGCCCGCTGCTAGCAACTGGCGGCGGTTGGCCTCCACCAGGTCCAGGTGCAGGCTGGGACCGATGGAAGAGTGGCCCGGAGCGCGCTGGGTGAGAAACAGCATGGGGTATCGGGTCCGCACGGGGTCGGAATCGTACACCTCGCGGAAAAGTTCGCGGGCATAGGCGAACTGGGACCCGAAGCCGGAGAGCACCTCTTCGCCCACAGCGTAGCAGCAGGCGCCGACGCCGGGGCCGATAGCGGCAATCAAATCTTCAGGCCGGGAGCCGAACTCAAGCCTCATCCGGCCCACGCCGGTTTCGACGATCCGCTTCACGGTTCCCCGCCATCCGGCATGGAAGGCCGCCACCGCCCGGCGCTTGCGGTCGGCCACTAGAACCGGGATGCAGTCGGCAGTCTGGACTCCCAAGAGCAGGCCGGGCTCGCCGGTCATCATGCCGTCGGCTTTGCGGGGCCGTTTGCGGGCTGCGTCCGCCCCGCCCACAACGACCAGGACGGTGGAATGAATCTGGCGGACGGTCACAAGGGGCGTGGCTGGGTCTCCAGTGACCGCTTCGGCCAGGAGCCGGCGGTTTCTTGCCACGGCTTCCCGGCGGTCATCGGCCGTGAAGCCAAGATTCAGCTCGCCGGGAGCGTCTTCGGAGCAATAAGCCCGGCTGACTCCGCCCCGGCGGGTGCTGAAACCGTGCCAAAGCCAGCCGATTTTTTCCCAGCCGGGAACCGGCACCCATTGAACGCCGTTCGCGGCCACGCGGGGAAGTGGGGCGGTCTGCCGCAACTCCTCCGGCGCCATATGCTTAAGCTTCATGCGGTCGCTGACGCCGACGGGATTGCCCCTAAGGCTGCGAACCAGGCCCGCGGCCCGAAAAAAGACATCGATCGCCTGGATTTCCAGGTCGGAATGAGTCTTCGGGGTGGAAGAAGACGGCATGGCTAGTCAATTCTATCTGGCAGGGAGTCTCAGCATTCGCGCTGGAATCACGAAGGGACGAACGAATGGGCCTGCCTTCCGGCAGGCCCGTTTGAGAGGCATTTGGGGGAGGGGAACCAGGGGGTTTGAGGGAAGAGGTCCGTAAAAAGGACCTTCAAAGAGGGATGTGTACCTTTCTTTGGAAGGATCAAAATTCGGGGAAGCCTCTGCTAGTTACAGTATGGGATGCGGGCAAGTGAAAAAGGTTGCAGATTTTATATTCACTTTGTTTGAAAGCGATTGTGGAAATCCGGTTCCGATCCTGCGCGCGGTTCCTGCCGGGCACTCGCTGTATAAAAGGAGACACTTTTTCAACTTGCATCGCGCGAGAGAAGATGACACTCTCTAAAGTATGAAGCGGTGGCACTACATCGTCCTGCTCGTAATCGTGGTAGCGATCATTGTCTACGTCTATCTGCATTGGCAGGAGCTTGGGTTCGGCGGTCCGCACGGTTTCGGGTCCAGCGGAGATACGAGCGGGGACCAGGCTCTGTTCTCTTCACGTCCTGCAGTCATCAACTGGCAGAAGGTGGACCGGACCCCCGACGGATTCAAGGTGGAGATGCCGAGCGACGTCCGGGAGATCCAGATTCCGGCCTACAACGAGAGCGGCGGAGCGGATCAAGTGAACATGATCTTCTCTTACCCCAACTCCGAGACCACTTTTTCGGTTGCCTGGGCCGACAATCCACCCGTGGTTCGTGTGAACAACCGCGTACCCGATCGAATTCTGGACATGGCGCGGGACGATGCGCTGGCCCGCACGCAAACCACCCTGTTGAGCGAATCGCGGATCGCCCCTGGGGGCTTTCCGGCAAGGGATTTCGTTGCCCGCAACTCGGGCGGCGGGGTGATGAATTCCCGGCTTATCTCCGCCGGCTCGCGCCTCTACATGCTGATTGCGGCCTTTCCCTCGGCGAGCGCCCGCCGGGATCAGGATGTGACGAGGTTCTTCAACTCCTTCAGGACGACTTTCTCGGCCAGCATCCCCGAGAGCATGCCCGCGGCGCCTGCACCCATCCGGCGAGACTAGCTTAAAACCCTATAAAGCATTATCCCGGTTTCAAGCCTTTTTCCACACCTCCAGCGCTCCGCCCATTCCAGGCAAACACCCTGAACGGAGGATTTTTCTCAAAGCCGTTTTGCCATTGAACGAAAATCTGTAAAGATAAGAAGCATGATGACCGTTACCGCCTCATCGCAAGTCTTTGCCGATCGGATCGGCCGGATCGAAGTCTCCGCAACCATGGCCGTGGCCGCCGAAGCCGCCAAACTGCGCGCCCAGGGCGTGAACCTGGTGGATTTTGGCGCCGGCGAACCCCACTTTGACACCCCGAAGCACATCAAGGAGGCGGCGATTGCCGCCATTGATGCCAATTTCACCCGCTATACCGTGGTTCCGGGTATTCCCGACCTGCGCAAGGCCATCGTGGAGCGCCATGCGACCGACTTCGGCTCCGACTACGCTCTCGACGAGGCCATCTTCACCACCGGCGGCAAGCTGGCGCTTTTCAACACCCTTCAAATTCTTGTCGACCACGGCGACGAGGTGATTCTGCCCGTCCCATACTGGGTCAGCTTCAAAGACATCATCCAGTACGCCGGCGGCAAGGTGGTGTTTCTGGAGACCAGTGAGGCGGAGAGCTTTCGCATCACGGCCGATGCCATCGAGAAGGCCATCACGCCCAGGACCAAGGCCATCATCCTCAACTCACCGTCGAACCCGGCCGGCTCGATCGTCTCCGCCGAGGATTTGGAGCGGATTGTCCACCTGGCCCATGATCGCGGGATTTTCCTCCTCCTTGACGAGTGCTATGTCTATCTCAACTACAGCGGCAAGCCGGTCTCTGGCGGCTCGTTCACCTGGGCCAAAGAGCACATGGTGGTGCTCGGCTCGCTTTCAAAGACCTATGCAATGACCGGCTGGCGGGCCGGCTTTGCGCTGGCTTCCAAGTCCGTGGTGGCCAATCTCAGCAAGCTCCAATCGCAATCCACCTCGAACGCCACCAGCTTTGTGCAGAAGGCCGCTATCGCCGCTTTGACCGGCTCGCAGGAGTGCGTGGCCCAATTCCGCGCCGAGTTCATTGAGTTGCGGGATACTATGCTGGCCAGGCTGGCCAGCATTCCCGGCATCACCTGTACCAGGCCCGAGGGCGCGTTTTACGTTTACCCGAATATCTCCGCATATCTGGGCAAGGGCGGCGTCAAGACCGCAACGGAGTTGGCCACCCGGCTGCTCCACGAGGCCCACGTGGTCACTGTCCCCGGCGAGGCCTTCGGTACCGCGGAACATATCCGCATCTCCTATCCTGTGACCAAGCAGAACATCGATGAAGGGATACGGCGCATAAGAGAGTTTCTAACCAGGCTAGCGTAGGCCGGGGACGCAGACGGGGCTAACAGGCTGCGGGAATACTCAATGTTATGAAAGGGCATGGCTTCAGCCGAGCCATTGAACCACCAGGACAGATAGCGGCTTTAGCCGTTGAGGGGATGCATGTTGTTGAAAAGAAACCCCCTCAGAGGCTAAAGCTCGATTTCCCCATTTGCGCATCGCGCGGTGCGGCTCAAGTCATGCCCATTCAGTGCAGGCAGTACCGCACTACGGCAAAAAGTATCGGCCACCACTGTGCAAACCTAGCCTATGTCGAGTAGGATGTCTCTTCAATGTCCAATTCTATCGATTTCCGTCCCGTGATACTTGCCGGAGGCAGCGGCACCCGCTTCTGGCCCCGTTCCCGCCGCGCCCGCGCCAAGCAGGTTCTGGCGCTGGACGGAGAGCGATCCATGATCCAGCAGACCGTTGAGCGGCTCAAGCCGCTGGCCGGGCTGGACAATACCTGGATCATTACCAACGAATATCTGGCCCACGAGATCGCCGACCAGTTGCCAGATCTGCCCTCCACGCAAATCGTGCAGGAGCCGGTGGCGCGCAACACGGCTCCAGCCTGCGGACTGGCCGCCTTCTTGATCGAAAGGCAAAATCCCGATGCGGTGATGGGAATCTTTCCCTCGGACCATGTCATCGCCGACGAGCCGCGCTTCCTCAAGGCGCTTCAAAAGGGCATTGCTGTGGCCGCCGAGGACGACAACATGGTTGTGCTGGGCATTGAGCCTACCCGCGCCGAGACCGGCTACGGCTACATCGAGACTGGCGACTACACCCGCGACGATTCCGCCCTGCATGTTCGCCGCTTTATCGAAAAGCCCAACCAGAACCGGGCCGAGGAGTTTGTGGCCGCGGGCAACTACTACTGGAACTCGGGCATATTTTTGTGGTCGGCCCGCACCCTGGCCGATGCCGTGCGCGAGCACATGCCGGAGACCGCTCCGCTGCTGGAGGGCATTGCCGCCGCCTACGGCACACATGGCTTTGAAGAGGTCTTTCACGACCTCTATCTCAAGTGCGAAAACATTTCCGTGGATTACGCCGTGCTGGAGCCGCGCTCGGCCAAGGGCGAACATCTCTCCCACCTCTATTGCCTGCCGGCGGAGTTTACTTGGAACGACCTGGGCTCCTGGGCCTCGCTCTATGAATATCAGCTTGAGTCCCGGCTGCGCGGGGATGCCGACGGCAATGTCTCTGAGACCGAGGGGCACATGGCCATCGATGCCGTCAACAACTACATATACAGCCCCAGGAAGTTTGTGGCCCTGGTGGGCGTTAAGAACCTGGTTATCGTAGACACAAAGGATGCGCTGCTGATCGCCCACCGCGACCATTCCCAGGATGTAGGCAAGATCGTCAAGGAACTGGGTCTTTTAGGCCATACCGAGCTGATCTGAGGCGATAACCCAAGTCTCGGAATCGAGGCTCATCGACTTCACTCAGGGCGGGCTCCGAAGCGCCCATCCCAATTGCTGCAATCGCTTGCGCGTGCGTAACGATCTTCGGTTGGCGAGATTTCATGGATAGCAGCGCAAGTCTGTACGGAGTCAGGCACTGTTTATGACGCGGCGCTCATTCACAGATTCCAGAAGGTACTCCCTTCTCTGTGGACTTTTGTTCCTGGCAGCCGCTCCCGGCCGCGTTGTGGCGGAATCCGCGCCTGCGGCAGTTTCAGCTTTCAACTCGTATATCGGCGGGGTTGAGTCGCGGCTTGCTCAGCAGCATCGGTCACAGAATGCCTTTCTCGCTCTCGCGGCTTTGACCGCGCAAAACGAGATGCGGCTGCGCCGGGGCGAGTTGATCGTCGAGCAACTGACGCCTTCCACGGGTGTGGATTTGCCCGGAGCAATGCTGCACCACTGGCGCGGAACGGCGTTTGCCCCTGGAGCCAAAGCCGTGGATTTCGAACGGCTGATGAGGGATTACAATTCCTATCCGAGATGTTTCTCCCCGCAGGTGCTACAGGCCAGAGTGCTCACGCAACACGACGATCGATATCAGGCGTGGATGCGGGTACGCCAGCGGCACATTATCACGGTGGTGATGGATACGACCTACGACATCGCCTTTGGACGGCTCGACGCGCAACGCGGATACAACATCTCGAAGAGCACGCATATTTCCGAGATCGACTCGCCCGGCACCAGCTCCGAGCGAGCGCTGAATTCCAAGCAGGAGCATGGCTTCTTATGGCGGTTGAATACCTACTGGAGTTACGAGGAACGAGACGGCGGCCTCTACATGCAGATCGAGTCGGTCTCGCTCACGCGCTCCATTCCCACCGGCCTCGGCTGGGCGATTCGGCCTTTTGTGGAAAGCGTTCCGCGCGAATCGCTGGAGTTCACGCTGCGCGCCACATGCAACGCGCTGCGAAGATAGTTCGACACTATTCTGGTCGTTGCAGAGGCTACACCGAGCGCCGTCCTGGCTATTGGCGAGGAAGAATCTGAGTCAACCCGCCGCTATCCTATACCCTAGTTCTAGAGAGAGCAAAACCCAATCATGCCCCATCCTCAAATCAAGTTCGGCACCGACGGCTGGCGCGGCCTGATCGCCGACGACTTTACCTTCGCCAATGTGCGCATAGCCGCCGAGGCCATCGCCGCCTACGTCCACGCCCGCAAAGGCACGGCGGACGAAGACCCCGCCAAGGGCCTCTGCATCGGCTATGACACACGCTTCGGGTCCAAAGCCTTTGCCCGCATCTGCGCTGAAGTTGCAGCCGCAACCGGCATTCCGGTGCTACTGGCCAACGACATCACGCCTACCCCAGCCCTCAGCTGGGGCGTGCGCGAGCGCGGTGCGGCAGGCGGCATCATGATTACCTCCTCGCACAACCCCGCGCAATGGAACGGCGTCAAATACAAGGCCTGGTACGGCGGCTCCGGCAAGCCTTCGATCATCGCCGAAATCGAGTCCTACCTGGGCCAGCCCGTAGCCAGGACCGCGCAGCCGGCCTCGATCACAGAAGTCGATTTTCTGCCCACCTACCTCAAGGCCATCGAGACTTTTACCAGCCTGGACAAGCTCGCCAAGTCGGGGATGAAGTTCGCCATCGACTCGATGTATGGCTGCGGCCGCACCCTCATCTCCAACATCTTTACCCGCCTCGGCGTTGCTCATGTACAGATTCGCGGCAACCCTGATCCTCTCTTTCCCGGCATCAATCCCGAACCGATCGAGCCGCACATCCGCGCCCTGGGCGAAGCAGTGGTGGCCAACGGCTGCCAGGCCGGCCTGTGCACCGACGGCGATGCAGACCGCATCGGCGCGACCGATGAGCACGGCGAGTTTGTCGATCCGCACAAGATTTACTGCGTGCTGCTGAGCTGGGCGCTCAAATACAAGGACTGGCCCGGCGCCGTGACCCGCGCCTTCAACACCACCAAGATGCTGGACCGCATCTGCAAAAAGCATGGCCGCGAACTGATCGAGCACGGCATCGGATTCAAGTTTGTATGCGATTACATGCTGGAGCGGGAGATTCTGATGGGTGGCGAGGAGTCGGGCGGCATCGGCTTCCAGCGCCACCTGCCGGAGCGCGACGGCCTGCTGAATTGCCTGCTCCTGGCCGTTGTGATGGCCGAGGAGGGCAAGACCCTGGGCCAGTTGGTCGCCGATTTACAGGCCGAGTACGGCGAGCACCAGTACGGCCGCATCGATCTGACCATCCCGGAGGAGATCAAGAACGGGGCCATTGCCCGCGCCCGGGCGCTGCCGACGGGCAACCCGGCGTTTGCCGGAATGCCGATCCTGCGCCAGGAGAACCTGGACGGGGTGAAATTCTATCTCGACAACCCCGAAGCCAAAACCAAGCCCAACGCCGCCGAGACCTGGCTGCTGCTGCGCGCCAGCGGCACCGAGCCGCTGCTGCGGATTTATTGTGAGTCGTGCTCCAAGGAGTCGGTAGCGAAGCTGCTGGAATCGGCGCGGGAGTTTACGCTGGGAGTGTAAGGCGCGGTATCTCGATAAACGGAGCGGGTTTAGAGTTGTGCTATCCCGGTCCCAAGAGCGGGACCTGGGGCACCCGGCCATTATGCGATCACCGCAATCTTGGCCCGCTTGCCCAGCCGAACCACGAGGCGCGCAGGCAGCGTGGGGAGATTAACCCGTAAACCGCCAAATACATCTCCATCCAGCTTGACGGCCTTCTCGGCGATCTTGCGGTTGGCTTCGGTGTTGCTGGCTGCCAGCCCCATCTGCACCAACAGCTTGGGAATCTGCAAGAAACCCTGAGAGTCTGACACAACAGCGAAGGAGATAGCAACTTCTTCCAAATCCTCAGCGGTCTCTTTCTGCTGGAACATGCGCGCCCAGTTCTCGTCGGCGCTCTGGGCTGCGGCCTCGCCGTGGAAGCCCGCGGTGATCGTCCGCGCCAGCCGCTTCTTCGCTTCCATGGGGTGCAGCGCGCCGGAGGCAATTTCGGAGAGGAGCGCATCGACTTCGGACTGTTTCAAGTCGGTGAGGTGAACCCAGTACTTACCCATCAGCTCGTCGGAGATGCTCATCAGCTTGCCGTACATCTCGGCCGGAGGTTCGTTAATCCCAATCGCGTTGTTGAGCGATTTAGACATCTTCTGCACGCCGTCCAAACCTTCCAAAATCGGCGTCATCAGCACGATCTGCGGCTTCTGGCCGTAATGGCGTTGCAGTTCGCGCCCGCAGAGCAGGTTGAACTTCTGGTCCGTGCCGCCCAGCTCCACGTCGCACTCCAGGGCCACCGAATCGTAACCCTGCATCACCGGATAGAGCAGTTCGTGGAGGCTGATGGGCTGCTCGGCCTGGTAGCGCTTGTGGAAGTCGTCGCGCTCCAGCATCTGCGAGACGGTAAAGTGCGCCGTCAGCCGGATCGTTCCCTCGTAGCCCAGCTTACCCAGCCACTCGGAGTTGTAGCGGACCTCGGTCTGGCTCTTGTCCAGAATCCGGAAGACCTGCTGCGTGTAGGTTTCTGCGTTGCGCTCGATCTGCTCCAGCGTGAGCGGCTTGCGGGTCGCGTTGCGGCCGGTGGGGTCGCCGATAAGCGAGGTGAAGTCGCCCACCATGAAGATGACCTGGTGGCCCAACTGCTGAAAGTGGCGCAGTTTGCGCATCAGCACGGTATGGCCCAGGTGCAGGTCGGGCGCGGTGGGGTCGAAGCCGGCCTTTATGCGCAGGGGGCGTCCGGTATTGCGGCTCTCTTCGAGACGCTCTCGCAGGTCGCTCGCGCGGATGATCTCCGCCGCGCCCTTCTGGAGCAGGTCCATCTGTTCGTCTACGGGTAGAAACGTGCTCATGTCATCTTTGAGTATAAATTCGCGGGAAGGCGCACTCGGCCAGAGAACTGCGCGAGCGCCGGGAACTCTCTAGCGGCTGACATCTTCCGCGGGCAGGCTTTTTCCCATTCCGGCCGGTTTTATCGCCGCGTCCACGGCCTCGGAGAGCCTGCGCGTCATCACCTGGAAGTGATAGCCCATCACCGCCAGCGTCATGGCCGTGCCCACGCAATGGCGATAGCGCGTGGCTACCGCCAGCAGAAACTTCCAATAACTCCAGCGATGGCGCCCGAAGACCCCCTGGCGGAGGATGGAGGTGATGAAGGCTCGTGCATTGGCGCGCGTCATCCACTGCTGCCGGGAGACCGGCTGCCTGCCGCGCCTCTTCTCAGGCTTCGGCTGGGTGCGGTTCAGGTAGAGCTTCACGCGCTCGTAATAGGCCTCGCAGCCATAGATCCGTTTCAGCACCGAGCGGTAGCCCTCCACCAATTTGGCGGCATCCATGTGGGGAAGAAAATTCAGCTTGTCGCCGGTGTTGTCGCCGTGGCCCGCATCCAGAATCCGGCCCTCCTTCCACAGGCGGCGAAACAACTGCGTGCCGGGCATGGCCTGTAGCAGCCCGACCATGGCAATGGGAATTCCGCTTTTCTGGATAAAGTCGACCATGCGGTCGAAGATGTCTTCACGGTCGGTGTCGAAGCCCAGGATGAAGCCGCCCATCACCTGCATGCCATAACTTTGGATGGTGGCCACGCTGTCGAGCAGGCTGCGCCGCGTGTTTTGCAGCTTATTGGCGGCGATGAGCCCCGACTCATCCGGCGTCTCGATGCCTAGAAAGACCGAGATAAAGCCGGCATCCTTCATCAGTTGCATCAACTCCGGATCGTCGGCCAGGTTCAGTGAAGCTTCGGTGAGGAAGTCGAAGCTGGTCTTGTGTTGCCCGCGCCACGCGGCCAGGGCCGCAAGCAGTTCCTTGGCGTGGACTTTGTTGCCGATGAAGTTGTCGTCCACGATGAAGACGGCCTCGCGCCAGCCTGCCGCATACAACTGGTCGAGCTCGGCCAGCACCTGCGCCACGGCCTTGGTGCGCGGGCGGCGTCCGTACATCTCGATGATGTCGCAGAACTCGCAGTTGAAGGGGCAGCCGCGAGAGTATTGCACGGTCATGGTGGAGTAGCGCCGCATCTTGATGAGGCTCAGGTCGGGCAGCGGGCTGGTCGCCATCTCCGGCTTTTCGGCGGCCTGGTAGACGGGCTTAGCTATTCCTTGTTCCAGATCGCGCGCCAGACCGGCAATCAGGCCTTCCGCCTCGCCGATGACCACATGGTCCGCCTTCAATTCTGCCGCCGGCAGGCTGCTGGCGATGGGTCCACCCACCACGGTGCGCAGCCCGCGCGCGCGACAGCGTTCCACAATGGCCACCAGTGTCTCCCGCTGAATGTGCATCCCGCTCAGCATCACAACATCGGCCCAGTCCAGGTCGCGGTCGCGCAGCCGCTCGACATTGGTGTCGATGAGCCGCTTCTTCCATGCGCCCGGCAGCAGAGCCGCCACCGTCATCAGCCCCAGCGGAGGCTGCGCTGCACGCTTGCCCACGAACTTAAGCGAATGTTTGAAGCTCCAGTACGTGTCGGGAAACTCCGGGTAGATCAATAGGGCATTCATCGACTGCCTCTCAATTAGGGGACTGGTTGCTGCAAAGCAAAATCGGAAGTATCAGGCCGTGTCTCCAGTAGGGAAATAATTGCGGTCATGCTCGGCGCGGCTAGCGGCTCCCATATTCATTCTCCCACCGCACTCCAGGAAATATGTTCTATATGGACCACTTCGCCACATCCCGCGCATTAAAATCCATGCCCCCGTCCCGGTGCGGCCATCCTCCGCATTGAATCCGCCTCTCTTGCCTTAAACTGATTGCATGGAAGAGTTCAGCAGGATTCAGCGCCTACCGCCTTACGTCTTTAACATCACCGACGCGATGAAGATGACGGCCCGCCGCCACGGCGAAGACATCATCGACTTCGGCATGGGCAACCCCGACGGGGCCACGCCCAAACACATCGTTGACAAGCTGGTCGAAGCGGCGCTGAAGCCCGCCACTCATCGCTATTCGGTCTCCCGCGGCCTGCCGCGCCTGCGCAAGGCCATCTGCAACTGGTACAAGACGCGCTATGACGTCGATCTCGACCCCGAAACCGAAGCCATCGTTACCATCGGGTCCAAGGAAGGGATTGCGCACCTCTGCCTGGCCATCCTCGACTCGCGCGACACGGTGCTGGTGCCCAACCCCAGCTACCCCATCCATATTTACGGCCCGGTCATCGCCGGAGCCCACGTAGTCAGCGTGCCGGTCCATGACCAGGAAAAATTCCTCGCCCAGCTCGAAGACCTCATCCCCCGCATGACCCCGCGGCCCAAGGCGCTCATCGTCAACTTTCCGTCGAATCCGACCACGGAGTGCGTCGAACTGCCCTTCCTCGCACGCCTGGTCGAACTGGCCCGCGAACATGGCTTTTTCCTCATTCAGGACCTGGCCTACGCCGACCTCGCCTTCGACGGCTACATGCCGCCCAGCGTGCTCCAGGTTCCCGGAGCCAAAGACGTGGCCGTTGAGTTCTTTACCTTGTCGAAGAGCTACAACATGCCCGGTTGGCGCGTCGGCTTCATGGTCGGCAACACGCAGCTGGTCTCGGCGCTGGCCCGCCTCAAGAGCTACTTCGACTACGGGACATTTACGCCCATCCAGGTCGCATCCATCCAGGCCCTCGAAGGCCCGCAGGAGTGCGTTCGCGAGATATGCGAAAAATACCGCAAGCGCCGCGACGTGCTGGTCGAAGGCCTCAACGCGCTGGGCTGGCCGGTCGCCCTGCCCAAGGCGACGATGTTTGTCTGGGCGCAGATACCAGAGGAATACCGGAAGCTCGGGTCACTTGAGTTTGCAAAACTGCTGCTGACCGAAGCGAGGACCGCCGTCTCGCCGGGGATTGGCTTTGGCGACTACGGCGACGGCCATGTGCGGTTTTCGTTGATCGAGAACGAAGAGCGGACGCGGCAGGCGCTCAGGGGAATCAAGCAGATGTTTGCGAAGGGGTAGATTCGCGGGTTCCCAGGTTTTCCGCCGCGGCGAACGAGACTAGGGGCACCCGGCGTCGTCTCATCGCGAAGACTGGGGCTTAGAGCGAACTCAACGGGTTCTCACCGTACGGAAGGGAGACACCGGATGCCGATCGCCAAGACGAAGAAGGAACTCCTGGATGCCATCGAGGCCGAGTACCGCTTGCTGAAGAAGTGCATCGAAGGGCTCAGCGAGGAAGAACGGGAGCTTCCGGGAGTGTGTCACGAATGGTCCCCCAAGGATGTCATCGCCCACCTGGTGGAATGGAAGAAGATGTTCCTCGGATGGTACGAGGAGGGCTTGCGGGGCGGCAATCCGCGCACGCCCGCCGAGGATCTGAAATGGACTCAGACGCCCGCTCTGAACGACCGCATCTACCGGAAGTGGAAAAACGAGAGATGGGAAGTTGTACTGGCCGATTTCGAATCGACCTACATGAAGATGCTCGAACTGACGCGCTCAATTTCACAGGAGAAGCTCTTTAAAAAGGAACTCTATCCCTGGCTGCGTGTGTGGCCGCTGTCGAGATGGATCGCGGCCCAGACCAGCAGCCATTATCGCTGGGCAAGGACCCGGATCAAGAGATGGGCGAACCGGCAGAAACTGACAGCGGATGCCTCGCAGACCGATTGACTTGTCTGATCTGCACTGAAACTGATCGATTTCGCTCTACCCGCGCCGATTTATGCACCAGGATTGGTGAAATCCACAGATTAATCATTTTTTTGCACTTGCTTCCACAGTTCGACCAAGTCCACACTCCATATCAATTGATGACCCTGTAGGGAATTGGAACGCAGTTCCTGACAGGCAGGACGATGCGGGAGACAGTGGAATTGGCGGTTCGCGGCCGGCTTGCCGGCAGCAGATCGTGGATTGAGATTGAGAACGCATACAAGAGCCTGACGGGAATGTGCAAGACCCGATTGGATACGAAGATTCATCCGCGGCTCAGCCGAGGATGCAAAGTTCGGCGCCAGCCGGGGAGTCATCACGACCCAGCCGTCGATGCAGGAACCGGGGCAACCCGGAGACGCATGGACGGGAGACCGGGATGAGAGATTCGGGGCAACCCGAAGATCCATCGTCGGCGTCACCCAGAGACCGAAACATCGGGGCAACCCGGAGATTCACTTAGGGGGACGCTGGAAGATGCAAGAGCCGGGGCAACCCGGAGCTTGTGTCGCCGGGGGCGCCGGAGGGTGCGAGATTCGGGGTAACTCGAAGATCCGTCAGCCGGAGCCGCCGAGGGAGCGAAGAGCCGGGGCAACCCGGGGATTCACCATCGGCACAGCCGGAGGGTGCAGGATTTGGGGCAACCCGGAGACTGCATCGGGAAGCGTTGCAATCGGAGCGGAGATTCGGGGCAACCCGGAGATTCGCCACCGGCAGCGGGGATAGGATGCGAGATTCGAGGCAACTCGAAGATCCATCGCCGGCCAGCAGGTAGATGTAGGATGCGGGGCAACCCGTAGATTCATCTGACTGCTGAATGGGCGTGCATGGGCCGAGCAACCTGCGAGTTCTTCAAAATTGAGGCGCCAGGGACGCAAGTCTCTGGCGCCTTCGTTTTGGGGCGGGTTACACACTTTCGCTGGAACCAAAATGCAGGTCCTTCGACTCCCCATCGCTGCGCTCAGGGTCGCTCAGGATGACGAGTGAAGGGTGGTGAATGAACGATTCACCACCCTAGCTTCTGCTGCGCAGTTTGGAAAGCAGCCGGAGAATCTCCAGATAGAGCCAGACCAGCGTGACGATAATCCCGAAGGCTCCGTACCACTCCATGTATTTTGGTGCGCCGAAATGGACGCCTTGCTCGATGAAGTCAAAGTCGAGCACCAGATTCAGGGCCGCCACGGCCACCACGATCAGGCTGAATCCTATGCCGATGGGGCCGGAACCGTTGATGGAAGTGAACTGGAAGCCGAAGAATCCCATCAGCATCTGCAGCAGGTAGAAGACCATGATGCCGCCGGTGGCCGCGACGATGCCTATGCGAAACTTCTGCGTGACCTGGATTAAACCGGAACGATAGGCCAGCAGAAGGACGAAGAGGGTGCCGAAGGTGAGGCCCACCGCCTGGATGGCGATGCCTGGATAGCGCAGGTCAAGAACGGCCGACAAGCCGCCCAGCGCCAAGCCCTCCAGCAGCGCGTAGATGGGCGCCGTCACCGGAGACCACTCCTTCTTGAAGACGGTGACCATGGCGAAGGCGAATCCGCCGAGGAATCCGATGAGCATCCACGGGGCTACATCCGCGATATTGCGCGAATGCAGAAACTGGCTCCAGGTCCACCACGCGGTTGCCATCACGCAGACCAGCAGAATGCCGGTCTTGTTCACCGTGCCTTCCAGCGTCATGCGGGCGGTCAGGTCGGTCACGCCGCCATATTGGCTGGAAGCAAGGTCGCGGAAGGTGTTCTCGCTCAGTGCCGGATTGGATGTTTTGATTAGCGCCATTCAGTTCTCTCCCATTCGCAACGCGGGCTATCCTCTTGCCAGGACCGGTTGCGCGCATCTTCGATTCCTGCCTTAATTTTAAGCCCGCCGCGAGGAGAAATCTCTCCTTGGCATCAATGCACGGCCGCCTGGCCCGCTCCCTCGCCGGGCTTGTTCCTGCTCAACAGGAAGGCCAGCGCCACCAGCCCCACCGACATCCACGACAGCTCCATGTAGACGTCCTGGTAGCCCTGCATGGCGGCCTGCCGGTTGAGCTGGTTGTAGATGTTAGCCAGGGCCATGCCCTGGCCGTTCGGCACGCCAAAGCTGCCGCCAAAGAACCCCGCAAGCACATGCAAATGCTGTTGATAGCCAATGGAGTCCGGAGTCATGGCGCTTTGCAGGTGCTGCTGGTGCCAGGTGGTGCGGCTGGTCACTTGCGCATTGGTGATGGCGATAAGGATGCTGCCGCCCAGGTTGCGCGCGAAGTTGATGAGTCCCGCCACCTGGTTGCTCTGCTCCTTGGGCATGCCCACATAGGCCGCGGTGGTGATGGAGATGAAGCAGAAGGGAAGCGGGAACATCTGCACCACGCGCAGCCACGACGCGGCAGAGAAGGTCATATCCAGCGTGGTCACATTGGCCGCATAGCGGAAGGTGAGGACGAAGAGCGTGAAGCCGATGAGCGCCAGCGTGCGTGCCGAGATCTTGCCGGTGGCAAAGCCGGCGATGGGCATGACGATCATCAGGGTAATGCCTCCGGCGGTGAGCGCCATGCCGGCCGTGGTGGCGGTATAGCCCAGCAGTTGCTGCATGAACTGCGGCTGTAGAACGGTGTTGGCGTTGAGCACGCCGCCCACCAGCATGATAAGGAAGCAACAGATGGCGAAGTTCTTGTAGCGGAAGAGCCTGAGGTTGATTAGAGGATTCTTCCGGCGCCACTCCCACACGATGAGCCCCGCCATGCCTGAGATGAACAGGAAGGCGTAGAAGCAGATTAAACCAGAGGAGAACCAGTCATTCTCCTGGCCCTTGTCGAGCATGATCTGCAGGCCGCCCATGGCTATGGCGAGGAAGCCGAGGCCCATGTAGTCCATGTGGCGCAGGCGGGAGGGATCGGCCTTGATCCATGGGGGATCGTCGACCAGGCGGGTGACGAGGAAGAAGGCCAGGATGCCGACCGGAATGTTAATGAAGAAGATCCAGCGCCAGGAGAAGTTGTCGGTGATCCAGCCGCCCAGGGTGGGGCCGATGGAGGGCGCCAGCACGGCGACCAGGCCGTAGAGGGCGAATGCCTGGCCGCGTTTTTGGGGCTCGAACGAGTCGGCCATGATGGCCTGGGCCATGGGCTGCATGCCGCCGCCTCCGGCTCCCTGCACAATGCGGAAGAGAAGCAGCATGGGCAGCGATAGAGCAGCGCCGCAGAGGAAGCTGGCGATGGTAAAGATCACGATGCAGAGAACGAAGAAGTTGCGCCGGCCCAGGACGCTGGAGGCCCAGGCGCCCATAGGCAAAACAATGGCGTTGGCAACCAGGTAGCTGGTAAGCACCCACGTTCCCTCGTCGGTGCTGGCGCCGAGCGAGCCGGCGATGTGGGGCAGGGCCACATTGGCTATGGAGGTGTCCAGCACCTCCATAAAGGCCGCCAGCGCCACGGTCATGGCGATCAGCCAGGGATTGACCCTGGGCTTCCAGCGCACCGTCAGGCCGGGTTGCGGATTGTTGAGGGTAACTCCGTCGCCGGACGGGGCCGGCGATGCGGATTCGTGCTCAGGCAAAAGTCGTTCCTCTGCTCTCTTTTTTTGTCGTTCGCTGACCGGGGAAGTGCGGTATTTTAAGTGCCTAATGCGGGTTGAGGACCTAGTGGACAGCGGTTTGAAAACCCCGTCCGCTTCACACAAATCCAAATTGCATACTATATAGATTCTTTTTGCCGCTGCCGGGGTTCACGGATTCCTGTTTCAACGCTTAACGCCACTCTGGACGCTTTACGGTTCGATTGAGAGCGGGGTTCCCTTGCTTAAGACAACGGATGGTGAGCCGACGATTCATTCGGGAATGAACTTGTCCCGGTGGGCGGAACATACTATCATGGGAGCGCTCCGGGAGGTGCGTTCGTGTTCGTCTCCAAATTCGCCGCTCTTCTTGTTTTGTTTCCAGCCATCTTCCTTTTATCGAAACCGGTTTCCGCGCAGACAGCCCAGCCTTCCGTAAACAATGCAGCTACAGAGGACGATGAAACCGCGCTCAGCGGACGCCATTGGACGAGAGCGATCGAATCCGATTTGGTTCAAGAGAAATTCGACAATCTGGATCGTATGGCCGCTCAGTATCGCAGCGAAAAAACCCGTTTTACCGGCGGAGCATGGAAACTTACGGCTTTTTACGGCGCGCTGGACAAGCCAGAACTGACCGATAAGGACACCCGCGAACATCTTGAACACCTGAAGCATTGGATCGCGCAGCGTCCGGAGTCGATCACCGCGCGGGTTGCCCTGGCCACCAGTTTGCATCGCTGGGCATGGGTGGCGCGCGGCAACGGCATGGCGGACACAGTGACCGCGGAGGGATGGCGTCTGTTCGAAGAGCGGATTGATGAGTCTCTGAAGGTATTGAAGGCCGCGGTCAACCTGCATGAGCAGTGCCCGCAGTGGTACTCGGAGATGATGGTTGTCGGCCTGGCCCAGAGTTGGGACGCCAAACGGATGGAAGAAGTCTTCGAGCAGGGCATTCAGTTCGAGCCCGGCTATTATCACCTCTATAAGCAGTATGCGAATTACCTGTTGCCAAAATGGGACGGAAAACCCGGAGATGCCTCGGCCTATGCCAAAACCGTCGCGGACAATGTGGGCGGCGAGCAGGGCAATCAGGTCTATTTCCATATTGCGACCGCTGTAATCGGAAAGAACGGCTCGAATTTCGGAGTTCACGAGATGGACTGGCCGCGAATTCAGCGGGGATACCAGTCGCTTACAGCGCAATACGGGACCACAAAGTGGCTAAAGAACGAAATCGCCTTTCTGGCCTGGAAGTTCCACGACGCGGCCTTTGCCCGGCAGCAGTTCGATCTGATAGACGATCATTGGGAACGCAGCGTTTGGCGCGACCGCGAGCGCTTCGACCGCGCCCGCGACTGGGCGCAGAGCCACTCTTAGCGATCGAACCGCCGATTCTGCTTTCATACGGCAGCAATATAACCTAAGGGAAGGCCATGAAACCCCTTCCCCCCAAGCCGCCCAAGCGCGGCATGGAGGCTTTTGCCTCCCGCGACTTCAGGCGATACCAGTTGGCGCGCGTCGCGGTCATCCTGGGCGCCGGAGCGCAGTCGGTAGCCGTGGCCTGGCAGGTGTATTCCATCACCCACCGACCACTGGACCTGGGCTATACCGGGCTGGCGCTGTTTCTGCCCGGTCTGCTGTTTATGCTGCCTGCCGGTCACGTGGCCGACCGCTTCGACCGCCGTCAGATCATCCTGGTCTGCTATGGCCTGCAGATCGTATGCACTGCGGCGCTGCTCGTGCTCACCCGTGCTGGCCTACATGGGGTTTATCCGATTTATGCGGTGCTGTTCTTCATGGGGACGGCGCGCGCCTTCTCCGGGCCGGCCAGTTCGGCGCTGATTCCCCACCTGGTTCCCGAGGCGCACTTCGTCAACGCGGTTACCTGGGGCGGGGCCATCTTCCAACTCGCCAGTATCACCGGGCCGGCGCTGGGCGGGCTGCTGTTTACGCTGCCCCTGGCTCACTTTGCGCCCGCTGCCGCATGGCGAGGCGCGGGTATCGTGTATCTCTTTACCCTTGGCACGCTGGTCTGGTTTCTGGCGCTGGTGGGCAGCTTGCACGTAAGACCCGGACGGATGGAGCACCGTGCCGCGTCGGTAAAAGTGGTTCTAGCGGGCTTCCAATACGTGCGCCGCTCACCGCTGCTGCTGGGGGCGACCTCGCTGGACCTGTTTGTAGTGCTGCTGGGCGGGGCGGTGGCGCTGATGCCGATCTTTGCGCACGACATTCTGCATCAAGGACCGCGCGGATTGGGGCTGTTGCGGGCCGCTCCGGCGGCCGGGGCGCTGGCCATGTCGCTGCTGATGGCCCGCTTTCCCTTCCGCCGCCGCTCCGGAGTGCGCCTCTTTGTCTGCGTGGCCATCTTTGGAACGGCCACGGTACTCTTCGGCCTTTCGCGCAGTTTGTGGCTTTCGCTGGGGGCGCTGTTTGTAGCCGGAGCGGCAGATATGGTTAGTGTGGTCATTCGCGGCTCGCTGGTGCAACTGGCCACGCCGCCGGAGATGCGCGGGCGGGTGAGCGCCGTGAATTCGCTGTTTATCGGCGCATCGAATGAGTTGGGCGAGTTTGAGAGCGGGCTGACCGCGCAGTGGTGGGGCGCGGTGCGCGCAACAGTGATTGGCGGTCTGGGAGCGCTGGCCGTCGCCGGGCTGTGGGCCTCACTGTTTCCCGGCCTGCGCCATGCCGATGAGCTCACAGCTGAGTCCCTGCGTCCACAGGCGGCGCCGGATGCACTGAATGACGGCTTTAAGCCATGAACCTGGACGGGGTTTGCTCTGAGGGATGAACAAACTTTGGCCTAAAAAGGAATCGGGTGGCAACCCAGCGAGTAGGGAAGCCACCCGAATGCTGAATTTCAGCAGGCCAGTGATGACCAGTTCAAGAGACATTCACAGAGTACGGGCAGCCTGGCGGCGTGTCTTGACCCATTCGAGTGAGTCTGTAATCCATCGATAGGTGGAGATTATCGTTGTTTTAGCGAGGAATTCCCTTTTAGCTCCTGTGCATTCCGGCATCTCGCCAATTACTGTGGAGATGCACAGTTCTTGCGCACGGTGAAGTCCCATTGAGCGCCGATGCGCTCGCTCCCATGGCCCGAAGACACGCCAACTCGAAGAAGACCGCGGAAAGGGCCGCCAGGCGCTTGAATGGTGGGTTTGATACCGCCTGTGTGCACGCCGCCGGGCTGTTGCTTGTTTTAGCGCTGTTGGCGGGCGCCGGGACCGGAGTGGCGCTGGAACCTTCCACACCGCTGGCCAGCTACGGCCGCCAGGCGTGGGTGATGGAAAATGGACTTCCTCAGAACACCGTGCAGGCGCTTGCGCAGACGCGGGACGGGTTCGTCTGGCTGGGGACCGAGGTGGGGCTGGTCCGTTTCGACGGCTACGGGTTTCAGCTCTTCGACCGCAATTCGACTCCGGCGCTGCCGGGCAATGATATTCGCTGTTTGCTGGAGACCAAGGACGGGGCCCTGTGGATTGGGACCAGCGATGGACTGGCGCGGTGGAAGGACGGGGCTGTGACTGCGTTCACGACGAAGGATGGCCTGCCGGGGAACGGGATCCGAGCGTTGGTGGAAGACGGGCTTGGCGTGCTGTGGGCGGGAACCGATCAGGGATATGCACGGCTGAATGGTGAGCGATTTGTAGGGGATAGAAACGGGCTGCCCAGACCTGACATCACATCGTTAACCAATTACAAAGACGCCCTTTGGGTAGGTACGACCCAAGGTGTGTTTTCCAGATGGGGGAACGGCTGGACCTCCGGGCCAGAGTTTTCGGGCGCATTTCAGACTGGAGCAATTGAGCGCACCGCAATTCTGCCGCATGACACATGGGTGCTCGCCACAAAGAGTTCAGTACTGGTGCAACGCGGGACGAACGAGTTGGGACGGCTGAACGCCGGGCGTGAATTACCCGGCAGCCGCGTGCAGGCGCTGATGGCGGACCGCGGGGAGGGGCTATGGATCGGCACTAACGGCGGACTGGCACGATGGGTAGTCGGGGACAAAGTTCAACTGCTGCCGGTCACCGATCCGCTGGCCACCGCGTCGGTGCTGGCGCTGATGGAAGACCGTGAGGGCAACATATGGGTTGGTACTGAGACCGGCGGGCTGCACATCCTGCGCGATCAGCGATTCCGCACTATTGGCGCGCGCGAGGGCCTGTCTTCCGATGCGACGACGACCGTGGTCGAAGACAGCGCCGGAATGCTGTGGGTGGGAACCAACGGGGCTGGGCTGAATGCTGTTCGGCGGCCCAGCGGCGCGAGTGTGGAAACCCACCCTAGCCACAAAGACAAAGACGTGGCGAGGGTGGGGCACCCCGTCGAGCTGGTGAAGACATACACGGTGCGCGATGGCCTGCTGAGCGATGTGATTCTGTCCCTGGCCGCGGCTCCCAACGGCGATCTATGGGTGGGCACGCCCGACGGGCTGAACCGGATTCGCAAAGGCGCGATCGCTTCGTATACCTCCGCCGACGGCCTGCCCGACGACTTCATCCGCTCGCTGCTGGCGGACGCCGACGGCTCGCTGTGGATCGGCACCCGGCGCGGACTAACACACTGGCCGAGCGGAGTTCCGGGCGCGCGGATGGAGACTTATACCCAAGCCAGCGGACTGGGCAGCGATCTGGTAGGCGCCATGGCCCGCGACTCGGCCGGCGACCTGTGGGTTGCCACATTGGCGGGGCTGTCGCGGCTGCACGGCGGCAAGATCGCCAATTACACCACAGCGAACGGGCTTTCCAGCAACGTGGTGACGGCTTTGCTGCCTCGCGCCAAAGGAACGATGCTGATCGGCACGCAGGACCGCGGCTGGAATCTCTGGGACGGGCAGAAGTTCTCACAGGCGCTGCACAACGGGCTGGAACAGACCGCGATCCACGCGATTCTGGACGATGGCGGCAACCATCTGTGGTTCGCCACCGGCAACGGCATCGCACGATGCGACTGCAATACGGCGGGCGGTTGTTCGCACTGGATTGAGTTCGGCGCTGCCGACGGGCTGCGCAGCCGCGAGACAGCCATCAACAGCCACCCTTCAGCCTGGCGCTCCCGCGATGGGCACCTGTGGTTCGCCACCCCTAAGGGACTGGTGGAGGTGGACCCGGCGCACTTCCCCATCAACACGATGCCGCCGCCGGTGGCGCTGGAGCGCTTTGCCGTGGACGATGTGGCCCAGGCATTTTTCCCCTCGAAAAGCGCAGCAACCTTTTCGTTAGTGGTTCCAGCGGGTCACGTGCACTTCCAGTTCGACTACGCGGGACTGAGTTTTACCGCGCCGCAAAAGGTGCGCTAC
>Ga0182027_10002173_pt1 | contig 31976 bp, 27 predicted proteins | sample 712E1DmetaG_FD_121300 | JGI IMG/M metagenome (GOLD analysis project Ga0182027, IMG submission 121300) | Permafrost microbial communities from Stordalen Mire, Sweden - 712E1D metaG (Illumina Assembly) | ecosystem: Environmental > Terrestrial > Soil > Wetlands > Permafrost | place: Sweden...
CTCAGTACCCGTTCCTTAGGGGTTTTCTTTCGTAAATTTCTGGCATTGCATTTTCTACTGAACTATGTCAATCATCCTCATCGCATTAAGAGACTTCATTACAGATCCCGACCAGAAGGTTGACTTGACCTCGCTGACCGAGGAGCAAGCAATCGCTCTCATCAAGAAATCCTACGGGTTTCTCTCATTCGCTGTCGATGTGTCCATCGAGAACGGTGTCGCAGTCATCAGTCTGCCTGAGCAGAAAGAGAAGGCAATCGAAGAAGCTCAGAGACTTTTTGAACGTGGAATCGGCAAAGCGAAACAGGGCGATTACAATGGAGCTATCAAAGTCCTCAAGAAGTGTTTGGATCTCTTTCCATACCACAACGAAGCGCGTAGAAATTTGGCGATGGCGTACCTGGAGAACGGTGATTCGGAAGAGGCAAAAAATCAGTTGATAGATGTTCTTCGTATAGACCCGAAAGATGTGTGGGGTTACCTGCTGTTGGCTAACCTCTACTTCCAGCATGAAGAAGACCCCGATTCCGCTGAACCATTTTACAGGAAGGCGTATGAACTCAATCCCGACGATCCCTATCTTCTCAATTCCTATGCAGCGCTGAAGCTGGAGAAAAGTGAGAACGAAGAGGCACAGAGACTGTTCAAACGTTCAATCGACTTGAATCCACAGTATCCAAACTCCTTCGCTGGTCTTGCAATCCTTCAACACAGGCAGGGCGAGAGCCAATCTGCGCTTGAGACGCTTGATTCGTTGTTCAGCCAACAGCTTTCTCCTGACATTCGAAGCGTACATGTGTACGAACGGGCACGTGCTATGTACTTGCAATTAAGCAAGGAACTTGCTGAAAACTCGTATGATCCTCTCATGGAGTTCATTAGTGACAGATGCAAATCGATCGAAAAGGTGACGGGCTTCCCTGTTGAACTTATTGAAGATAGTGAACTCAAGGGTGTTACCGCAAAGACTCAGCTTGCGTGGAAGCACAATCGCACCGAGCACAGAGTTATCTATCAACCGAACCTGCCTTCTGTTGTTCCACACTTGCTTGCCCACGAATTGGAGCACATCTCTCTTGAGTTCGAAGCACGTAGTGAAGGAAAGAACAAACTGTTTGTCACGACGAACGAGACCATAGAGAAGGCACTCCAATCGCTTGGGGATGATAGATACAAACTCCGTGAAGTAGCTCTTCCGAACGATGAGGTCAATAGGCTATCACTGGAATGGGTTTCGGGATTGGCCAATCAGCTATTCAATTGCCCGCTCGACATGGTGATTGAGAATCGTCTTTACCAGAAGTATCCGCAGCTTCGACCTTCCCAATTTCTTTCCCTCTACCAGACACAACAAGAGAACTCTGCTGTTCTTTCTTCCAAGGACATTCGGAAGCTGACTCCGAGAAAAATCTATCAAGCAAATGTCGCGATGAACGCCTCGTATGCACAGTTCGCGGATTGGCTCTACAAGGGAAATACCGAATACACCAAGCCCTACAAGATGTCAAACGTTTTTGCAACGGGCGATAAGCTCTTCCATGTTTGGCTTGATATGCATAAGGGCATTGGACCTGGAGATGAATACGCTCTCGTTGGCAAGTTTGCTGAAATACTCAAGCTCCAAGAATGGTTTGAATTCAGGGACGATGTTCCGATGAAAGAAAATCCACAGGGAACGACAAATCCTGAACTCCTCAAGACGAAAGAGCCAGCGACAGTGATGTATCTCGTTAGCGCTCTTGAGCGATTCGGGCATATGTCACCTGATGAGATACAGAAAGTCGCTTTTGAGATCGGATTGCTTGGGACGGCTGGCATTGATTACACCAAGGCAGACAGAAGATACTCACTGAAGTCGATTCCAGCAGAGCAGTTTTCAGGGCTTCAACTTCTTTGTCTGATGTATGTCGGTTTCAAGAAGATAGACCCGACGTTAGATACAAGACTTGATTTCAAGGATGCATACGAGATGGCTCTGAAGCTATTCAAACCGTGAACAGCCGAGGTTCCCATTCTCTATGCTAGGACAACTTTCTGGGTGAGCCAATGAAGAACATCTTCCTGCTTTACATGGCTCCAGGCAATCCGGAGCAAATGGTTCACTACCAAGATACAATCAAGAATAAGGTTGCGCAGGATCGCATTCTCAAGTATCTATCGTTTGACGCGAAGGCTATGCTGCGTGAGGTGTTTGGCAATCAGCCGGTTCCTGTGTGGGGATCGAGGAACAGTCCTGCGAACAGATCTCGATTCGAGAAGATGAGGACTGGGGATGATGTTTTGATCGTAGAAGGGAAGCGGATCAAACTGTTGGGGAAGATAACCTGCAAAGTGATCAGCTCCGATCTATCGCGAGAACTTTGGCACAATCTCAAAGGGGACACAAAAGAGGGCTGGGACCTCATATACTTCATCGCAAATGCAACTGAGATTGATCTTCCATTCAACACCTTTAAAAAGCTGTTTGGCTACAAATTGCCATACACTCTACGGGGCTTCTCGAACGTGGCAGAGGAAAAGGTTCGAGAGTTCTATGACCAATTCGACGATCTCTATTCTGTGCTACTCAAGGTAAAGCATGACGAAAAACCCGAAACAAAGCAACCGTTCGTGCGTGAAATGGAGCTTACATTTCAACCAAAAGCTATTGAAGCTGAAGAGGTTGATGAGATCCTTTCTGAACAGGAACTCTCCGATCATGTGCGAATGCAGTGGAAGTTGGTTCGTTTGGGCTTGAAATCGGGTGCCACAGTGTGGGTTCCCAAAAACGACCAGGGGCGCATTCAGGCAGAATATGAATTCTCTGAATTCCCCAAGGAGTTTGCCGCTGGAATTGACATGCCAGCAAAGTACGTTGAGAATATCGATGTGATTTGGAAGGAAGAATTTAGAGTAGACGGGGCTTTTGAGATCGAAAACAGCACGGCGATCTACTCAGGTCTTCTTCGGTTTGCCGACTTGAAAATCGTTGCCCCAAACAGCAATTACCCTCTATTCATCGTTGCTCCACTTTCAAAGAAGGGTCGATTGATTGAGCAGGTACGACGGCCCACATTTCAGAAGCTTGAACTGAGCCAGAAGGTCAAATACCTTTCCTATGAGGTAGTTGATGACGTTGACAAGTTCTTTGCCGATGCCAAATCTGGTTTCAGTGTCGATATCCTTGCCGGCAAATCCGAGAGCGTGTTTTGACAATCCATTGATTGGTAATTCACTATGACAGACATTGAAGAGATTGAGAATCGGCTCGTCAAGTTTCGTGATGAGCGCAATTGGAAGCAATTCCACAACTTGAAGGATCTTGCACTTGCCGTCTCGGTTGAAGCGGCTGAACTGAGCGAACTGTTCCTATGGAAGAAACCTGATGAAGCAGTCAGGACCAGAGTCTCTGAAGAACTCGCAGACATCTTTGCATTTGCATTTCTCTTTGCTCACGAAGCAAAACTCGATGTGAAGAAAATCATTCTTGAAAAGGTTGACTCCAACGAGAAGAAGTACCCCATTGCCAAGGCATGGAATTCTGCGAGGAAATACACAGAGTTGTAGGAGATGTGAATGAAACAGGTCGTTATCGAAAACCCTATCCTTAACACTCCATTCAGTGAACCGTCACGCCACTTCCGCTTCACCGATGAGGGTATTACCAATGAAGTAGTCAAGCAGCGCAGAGTCAGTTCATATTTCATTCCCATAGCCAAACCGCGCAAGTCAGGGAAGAACCAACTCACATTCGGTACCGAGTGCACGCAAGATCGCATCGAGGAGAACAAGTTTATCAACCAGGTTCGTGAGCGGGTTGCTCAGTGGAGAAAGCAGGCCTATCCCTCATCAAGCCCACCTGCGGGTTTTGTTCACTTCTCTATCCCGTTTCTTCCGTAACGAGCGCAGTCCAAGAATTTACAATTTAGAAAGCTAATGATTGAGAAAATGACATTACAACCAGGACAAATTGTTAAGAACCTGATTCCTTCAGAGGCAGTCACCATTAACAGGGTGCAGAACTTAGGTGCAAGTGTTTCTATTGCTTTCACAGGAGTCAACACAAAACGAGCAAACACGAAAGTTATTTCATCAAGTGAATTTGACGCATTGGAGATTCTCACTGATGAAGGCATATTTAATTTCAAGGGCGACCCTGTAAAGTTTGCGTTATTCGCAGAAGCTGAGCGCATCAACTCTGCTTATCAGTTTGACCCCTTGTTCGCTGTGAATTGCAGCATCGTGGACCCGTTGCCCCATCAGGTAGAAGCAGTTTACAAATTCCTGCTACCACTCCCCAAGATTCGCTTCCTGCTTGCTGATGATACAGGTGCAGGTAAGACAATTATGGCTGGTTTGCTGATCAAAGAACTCCTGATGCGTGGATTGGTGGAAAGAATTCTAATTGTCACTCCCGGAGGGCTTACAAAGCAATGGCAGGAAGATGAATTGGGAGTAAAATTCAACATTCCTTTTACACTTGTCAATCGCAGTCTATTTTCTTCCGATCCGAATGTGTTTCACACAGCACCAAGAATTGTCACTTCCATTGATTTCATTTCCCGTGAGGATGTACTAAATGTTGCAAGCAACTCCCACTGGGACTTAATTGTGTTTGATGAGGCTCACAAACTCTCTGCTTATGATTATGGCAACAAACAGTATTTGTCGCAACGCTACAAAGCAGCACAAGTTCTCTCAGAACAATGTGAACACATTTTGTTGCTTACCGCTACACCGCACAGAGGGAGAGTAGACACCTTCAAGAAACTACTCCAATTGCTTGATGAAGATATCTTCGCAACAGATGAAATTGCGTCCACACGAGTAAAGGAGCTACAATCCAACGGCATCAACAAGTTCTTCATTCGCAGATTGAAAGAGGTTATGAGAGATTGGCAAGGCAAGCCGCTCTTTAAGAACCGTTTCACCAAAACCGTTGCCTACCAGCTCACCCCCGAAGAAAAGGAATTGTACGATTCAGTAACCAGATACCTTACCAAGAAGAAGGAAGAAGCATCTGAAACCAAGAACATCCATGTTTCGTTAGCTCTGACTGTAATGCAGCGCAGATTGGTGAGTTCAATCTTTGCCATTAAAAACACCTTGGAGCGTAGATGGAAAGCATTACAGGGTATCGTTGATGAGGTAAACAAGAATCCGAACCTCTGGAGTCAACGACATAAGTTAGAGGGCTTCGATGTTGAAAACATTGAAGATTACGAAGAACTGGAAGATGAGGAAAGAGATGCACTCGATAACATCCTATCAGACCCCCGCAAATTCAGACTGTTTACCACGGCTAACAGCTTGCGCGAAATAGAACAGGAAGCGAATGAGGTCAAGAAGTTATTTGAGATGGCTCAAACACTTTACAACCGGAAGCAGGAAGAAAAGAAGTTCCAGGAATTGCAGGAGTTGTTAAGGTCAAATGGTGTTCTGGAACACGGAGAGAAGCTTGTAATATTCACCGAACACAAAGACACACTGTTCTACTTAGAGGAACGGCTCACAAAAAGTGGGGGCTACAAAGTCGAAACCATTCACGGCGGAAAAACGGTTGATGAGCGCAGAGAAGCACAGTGGGCATTTGCAAAGCCAGGCACACAGATACTCATTGGCACCGATGCAGCAGGTGAAGGAATAAACTTGCAGTTTTGCCGGTTACTTATCAATTGGGATATACCCTGGAATCCAAATCGTCTTGAACAGCGGATGGGTAGAATACACCGCTACGGTCAAAAGCAGGACGTGCTTGTGTTCAACCTGGTGGCAAGCAACACTAAGGAAGGAAAAGTTTTGGAACGACTGCTGACCAAGCTTGACATCATTCGCGAAGGTCTGGGTGACGACCGTGTATATGATGTAATACAGGATGTATTGGAAGGAGTTGGACTTAACGAAATCATTAATTCCGTATTTAATGGACAAGAAACTGCGTTGGACAGATTCTTAGCACAGGATGATGAACAACTCAAAGCGAGATTTCAGGAGAAAATACGAGAGCAGAAAGAAAACCTGGCACATAGTACCGTTGACTACAAAGATGCACGAATCCTCAAAGAACATTCAGATGAAAGAAGACTGCAGCCCATTTACATCCGGTTGTTTTTTGAAAAAGCATTCAGACTTTTGGGCGGTGACTTTACTGAATTAAGACCAAGCATATATCGTATTGACAAATTGCCCGAAGCAATCACACAAGCCCTTCGCAACAACTACAACATTTTCGCGGACACCATCCGCCAGATACTGTTCTGCTTTGACAAGCAGGTGTTTTTGGAATATCAAAATGTTGCTGACTTAGGCAAGGTGCATTACATCAATCCCGGCAATCCCGTATTTGATAGCTTGGTGAATGTGGTCCGAAATCAGTATCGAGAAGATATGCTCAAAGGCACAGTGCTGATTTCGCCAGAGGATAAGGAGGAATATTTTGCCTTCTTTGTGAAATCACAGATTGTTGATAATAGACAAAGCAAAAAGAATGACAGCATTGCTGATGAAAGATTAGTAATGGTTTGCCAGTCGCCAGGCAAAGAGTTCCATCTCACTTCTCCAGCAAAGTTTATTGACCTTCATGCTCCTGCGGAGTTTACAAAAACCATTGCCCCTCACGCGGCGGTTAGCAATTCTGAAGTCGTTCAATGGAGTTTTGCCAACATCACTGAAAGGCAATTTGAAGATACCAAAGCCCTTGTGCAGAAAGATTCCGCCGATAGGAGACAATACTTAGAGTCCGGCTTCACTCATGTAATAATGGATTTGCAGACACAAATTCAGGAAATGCAGGGAAGAGTCTTGTTGGGCGATACGAAAGTGCAGGATAAAATCTCGAAGAAGCAGGAACGCATTACTGAACTGATAAGAAAGAAGAAGAACCGTTTGGAGAACTTAGACCTGATGATTCAACTCAATCCTAAAGCTCCGGAAGTATTAGGTTGTGCCTTTGTTGTGCCGTTATCACGGGTAGAGTATTACGGGCATTACGGAATGAGCCGTGATGATGAGGCAGAAGCCATTGCAATGCAAATGGCTATGCAGTATGAAACTAGCGTGGGTTGGAATCCAACGGATGTTTCTGCAAACAACGAAGGATTTGACATTCGGAGTGTCAGCCCCGAAGAGATAAAACGATACATTGAAGTCAAAGGTAGAAGTGCAGATGATGGAAGCGTAATGCTTTCTGAAAATGAAATGAACCGACTAGCGCAGTTAGGCAATGCTGCCTGGCTTTACATTGTAATGAACTGCAAAAGCACTGCTGAATTGCATCGCATTCACAATCCTGCAGGTGTACTGAAGTTTGAAAGAAAGGCCAAAGGTGTTCAATACTTCCTGCCTATGGCAGAATGGGTTCAAAAGGTAGTAACAATATGACCAAAGCAAAGAAACTAATAGAAGTTGCAATGCCGATCAAGGAAATATCGGCTGAAAGTGTCAGGGATAAATCTATCCGTCATGGTCATATATCCACCCTTCATTTGTGGTGGGCAAGGCGACCGTTGCCGGTGTGCCGTGCAGTGGTCTTCGCCAGCTTGGTTCCCGATCCATTGGATGACAATTGTCCCCAGGCGTTTCGTGATGCCGTGGAAATACTACTAGGCAGTGAAACGCAACCTCTGAAAAGGGACGGCATTGATGCGAATGCATACAAGCCCTATGATGACATTCCTTACACGGCTGCCACTGACAAGATGGAAGACAATCTGCGCAACCGTTTAATGATGTTCATCGGCAAATTCTCAAAGGAATTTGCGGCAAACGAGAAAGCAGGCAGGATTACTGCATCAGGGAAACAGTTAAGTGATTACAGTCTGATAAAGTGGGACAACAAAAACAACGAAACCGTTATCAACAACGCCCGACAACTCATTTGGGTGGCGCACAACAGTGGCCAAGGCAATAGTGACCTGTCGGCGAAACAATTGCTCAATGATTTTGACCAACACTATAGAGCAATCAAAGAAGCCGAACGGGACCTTTATTCAGTTACTGATCGCCACCTTGAATCTGAAAACACAAAACTGAAAACAACCATCCTAATGAGTGCCATTGAAGCATTTCTGGAAAAGATGCCAAAAGTATTTGACCCATTTGCAGGGGGTGGTGCAATACCTTTAGAGGCAGCAAGATTAGGTTGCAGAAGTTTTGGTAACGACATCAATCCAGTCGCGCACATCATTCAAAAGGGGAGTCTCGAATTTCCTCAGAAGTATGGTAAACCCATCACTTACAGCAAGAGCGAATTTCTCAAACTATATGGACCTGACGAATGGAATGAGATTAGTAGTGACAACCTTATTTTTAAGGATGGTGAACCCGTTGCAGTAAACATTGCCAACCGTCTTTCCTTTGATGTCGAATTCTATGCAAGGAAATTACTGTTGGAGACAGAAAAAGAGATCGGACATCTATATCCTGCCGATGAGAAAGGAAACAAACCCGTTGCATATTACTGGGCAAGAGTAGGGACTTGCAGTAATCCCAGTTGCAGAGCCGAAGTGCCATTAATGAAGCAGTTCTATCTCGCTGACACCTCAACAAAGCAGATATACCTCAAACCGATCATTAGAGGGAAGAAGATTAGTTTTGAAATCAAGAAAGGCGTGTGCAATGATGAGGGTTGGATGGCAAGAGGAAATATGCAATGCCCCATATGCGGAAATTCTACCGATGTAAGAACTCTAAAAGAACAGTTCCGCTCAGGCAAAACAACCGAACGACTACTTGCAGTGATTTGGGAAAGTGACGATGGTAAAGTCTACACAATCCCGCGCAAAATTGATTTAGAAACGACTTCGCGAAAGATAAGAATTGAAGACCGACCAACCGAGACAATGCCAGTAAAATACACACAAGCACTCCCGTCCTGTACGTGGGGCTTATCTCGTTGGGGTGATATGTTTTCTGACAGGCAGATTTCGATTATGCAAACAATAATAGGCAAGTTCAGCAAAGCGAAAAACGAATTGTCATTTGAGAAACAATATCTTGAGGCATTGTTGAGTTATCTCGGCATATTCATTGACCGAATTGCGGTTGCTAATACTACCTTCGGTGTATGGCATGTTGGTGGGGAGAAGTTGGAAAGAATAATGGGAAGGCAAGCAATTCCTATGGTCTTTGATTATCCCGAATCCAATCCATTTTGCACTTCTTCTGGTAGTGCATACAATCAGCTGGAATGGATTACAAGATACATTGAGAGTGAAAATCGTGTTCCTTTTTCAACCGTTCTTGAGAATGCGTCAAGTGGTGAGAAAACTCAGTTTCCGGAGAAATACATTACAGCGGTTGTAACTGACCCCCCCTACTACGATGCCATCGCTTATGCTGATTTATCGGACTTCTTCTATGTGTGGTTGAAAAGGACTTTGGGTGATGTGTTTCCTTTCAACTTTGCTACACCCCAAACCCCGAAACGTGAAGAATGCACGGCATTGAAACACCACCACGATGGGAACTTAGAAACAGCCAAGAAGCACTTTGAATCCAAACTTTTGCAGATTTTTAGTGCCATTGAACATCAAACCTCTGATTTAGTATGTATTATGTTTGCTCACCAAAGCACGGAAGCATGGACAACACTTTGTAATTCTATTCTTGGCGCAAGGATGAACATCACTGGTAGTTGGGCAACGGATACAGAAATGACAGGCGCATTGAAAACAGACAAATCATTTCTTTCTTCCTCTGTAACCGTTGCCTGTAGGCCAGCACAACGTATAGGTTGCGGCAACAACAAAGAAGTCAAACGAGCCATTGAGCAAACTGTAGAAAGAGAAGTGGCTGTATTGTATCAATTGGGTTTTCGTGGGGCAGATTTATTGACCGCTTGTTTTGGTCAGGCTGTAAGTGAGTTCGGTAAATATGAAAAAGTGGAAAAGGCAGACGGCAGTGAAGTAACTGTTGCAGACCTCTTGGAAATGGCAAGAGAGAGTGCATTCAATGCCTTGCTCAAGGGTTTTGAGGGGGATGATTTCACCAAGTTCTATATTGGTTGGTTGCAACTCTATAGTTTTGCCGAAAGTGATTTCGATGATGCGGCAAAGTTTTCACGAGTAGGTTTGAGTATCAACGTATCAGAACTGTTTGCCGAACACATACTTATCAAAAATGGCAATAAGCAAACACTAGGCACATTTGAGCAGCGCATTCACGCCGATAAGAACCTAGGTCAAAGAGCCAACAACTTTCTGATTGACATGGTGCATCGTGCAATGGCACTATACAAAGGCAACAACCGCAAAGCCCTTCTGAATTACATCGCACAAGTTGCCGCCCAACCTGAAGACAGTTTTTGGAGAGTGGTGACTTCATTATGTGAAGTATTGCCAATAGGGAGCGAAGATCACAAACAAGCACTGGGATTGCTGACGAACAGGGATGGTCTGATGCGAGAAAGCAAAAAGGTGCAGACTGCTGTACCTCAGCAGGGGACCTTGGAACTCTGAAACCAAATACCTACAGCTAAAGTGAATAGAACATCATGAAACCCTGGTTCAAGAACGTAAAGCCCCATAGAGACATTCAGGAAGGTCACCTGGATGAATCTGTTTTCGCAGCCGACCTTGCTGAAGTGGCATCAGGTACGGGTAGAGAGATCTACACGAATGCTGAAATGTTCTTTCAAAAAACATATTTCACTGCTGCATTGAAAAATATTGCAAAGAGGGTAGTTCATGGCTTAAATGGCGGACAGGATGCAGAGAACAGAGTTATCTCTTTGCAGACAGGGTTCGGTGGCGGGAAGACACACATGTTGATTTCATTGTACCATTTGGCGAAGTGGGGCAAGAAAGCCAGCCAGAGTGAGAGCACGAGAGCGTTATTGGAACATACAGGTATACCACAATTTGATACCGCGCACATCGCAGTTTTCACTAACACCACCAACGACCCGGCACAGGGAAGAAAAGCAAACGGCATTACAATTCACACTTTGTGGGGAGAACTTGCCTATCAGTTAGGCGGAAAAGAAGCATATGACATTATCAGGGTGAATGATGAAAAGAGAATTGCACCGAAAGGTCTTTTCAAGGGTGTGTTGGAGCGATGCAAACCTGCTCTGATACTCATTGATGAGTTAGCAGACTATTGCGTGAGTGCATCAGCAGTGAAGGTGGAAGCATCCAATCTCAGTGACCAAACGGTCAGTTTCATGCAGGAACTTACTGAATCAGTTTCGCGAACAGACCAGTGCGTTGTCATTGCAACACTTCCTGCAAGCGCACAAGAATTGACAGCTTCGCCAGTCTCCGCACAAATCCTTTCTGCATTGGAAAACCGCATTACAAGAGTTGGCGCAAATATGAAGCCCGTTGAAGATGAAGAGGTATTTGAGGTGGTGCGCAGAAGATTATTTGAAGACATAGGAGATGAAGAGGAAATAGAGAAAGTAATTTCTGCGTACTCCCTCATGTATCAGACCATGCTTGCAGAAATCCCCAGCTATGCTTTGAAAACAGATTACAAGGAAAGATTGAGAAAGTCTTACCCCTTCCATCCTGAGTTGATTGACATGTTTCGGTTGCGCTGGGCAAGCAATCCGTACTTCCAGCGCACTCGTGGTGTGTTGAGAATCTTAGCGTCCATTGTTTCTGACTTGTGGAAACGGCAGACATCCCTTGCGGGAAGTCAGTTTCTCATTCACACTTCTGATGTAGCTCTTTCAAATGTTGAAGCTCTTACAAGTCAGATAACAATGCTGCATGGCACAAGTTGGGATGCAGTAATCAGCGCAGACATTTCAGGCAAATCCTCAAATGCTTTCAAGATTGACAATGAAGTAAAAGGTCTGGGCAACTACAGTATCACACAGGGTATTGCCGCCACAATTCTGCTGGGGACATTTGGCTCCAAAGGACAGAACAAAGGTGTCGGCATTGATGAAATAAAACTCTGTATGGTAAGACCAGAGGGTTTTAGCCATAACGACATCAATGGTGCGCTTGACCGAATGGAAGATAGTGCTCATTACTTGTACTACAGCAGCACAGGGCAGAAGCGATTTTGGTTTGACACCACCCCGAACATCAACATCCTAATCAACCAGGGCAAAGGAGACATCAAGCAAAATGACATCATTGCTGACATTCTGAGAAGGATTTCAGACAAAGCGAAGTTCGTCCAGGTATTCAATACTCTGGTAAATCCGGCTGAGGATATTCCAGAACAAATGAGACCAACATTGGCAATACTCAGTCCAAAGTTCTTAGCCAATCCAACTGAAATAGCAGGCAATACAAAGACACTGATTGAGAGATTGGCAACAAAGAAGGGGAGTAGCGAGAGAATTTATCGCAACACTATGCTGTTTCTAGGCTGCTCAGAAGGTGGTTTCGGCAAATTGCAGGATGACTTAAGGAATTACCTGGCTTGCCAGAGAATTAGTTCGGAATACAGTTCGCAATTAGAAAAGGAACAGAAAGAAGATATCAGAAGAAGAATTGAGGAAGCCAACAAGCAGGCGGATGTATCATTGGTATCTGGCTATTCTATAGTGCTAAAATACTCAGTGAAGAATGGAATGGATAAGCTGGTGATAAAGCAATTCAAAGACACGTTGGAGAGCCAAATCAACATTAACATTATGTCCGCACTCAAAGAAGAAGAATGGTTGCTTGATTCGGTTGGCTTGGGGACACTGCGCAGCAATAATCTTCTGCCAACTGTGGACCAACCAGTAAGGGCAAAGGACATCTATGAAGCATTCCTGCGTTTTGATGACAAGCCCATGATAACGGGGATAGACGCAGTGTCAAAAAGTATTCTGAAATACTGTTACAATGGTGAGTATTGCATCGCAACAGGTGATGGGAAAACATTTAGCAAATACTACCTACAAGAGAACGTTCCATTTTTTGATATCACTGATGTTACGTATTGGTTGGTAGACAAGAGTTTGAACCCACAGCCGCAACCAATAGCCGTGCCCTTGAAGAATGCGAAGGGAGAAGTAATCATTCCACCTTCGCCAGTTGGTTCAGGAAACGGTACAGGCATCGAGACAAAATCTCAAGTAAGCGATGCACGACAATTAAAGTCTATTACAGTGTCAGGCAAAGTTCCTCTAGAACAGTATACAAGTTTGTTCAGCTACTTCATTGCGCCATTTACGATGAGCGGGAGCACATTGGAAATTGAGGTGAGATTTAAGATCAAATCTACTGAGAGCAATCCCATAGACGAAAGCAAACAGCAATACAAAGCCGCAAAAGAGGCTGCTAAGCAATTAGGGTTGAAGTTTGAAGAGGAATAGGCTAATAATGCGTGGCTCTGGAAATGCAAAGAGAGAAGCATCCTGTTGCTGGGTTAACAGCCTTGGTTGGGGAAGAGTCTAAACTCCGACTTAGGCGCAAGACATACACGACAAGATCCTGAACTATGGGACAAATACCAACCTTCAAGACCTTCGAAGAGAAGGCGAGAAATTCAAAACGTCTTCTCGCTCCAGACGAGTAGACAGCGTTGAACAGTTCGATGTTTGGTATGGGAGATTCAAAGAGGAAAAACTCTCGGAAGATTACAAGCAGAAGAGCTTCTTTCGGGGCATGACGGAAGCAAAGTATAAACTATTCAATTCAGCACAACGAATTTGGATTTTAAACGACCTGGTTCAATGGAAGAACAAAGGCTTCATCGACTTTTTCCAGCAGCTTGTCAAAAGGGCAGGTGACAAATTACTGTTCAAAAAGGTATTTGAATACTACGATCTTCAACCAGACCAGAGAGACTTTTCATTATTGAGTATTCTACAGCATTATGGTGCCCCTACCCCTTTGATGGACTGGACTTACAGCCTTGATGTTGCACTCTATTTTGCAACTGAAAATGTAAGCGTGAGCTATTCTTCTAATGACATCGACCAATACTTTTCAATTTACCGGATCGATAAGAGAGAACAAAAGCCGAAGGAACTTAACAACCTTTTTGACTGGAACTCAGGACAATTTCCACAATTGTCGTCATTCAAAGAATGGGAGAATGAGACAAATGCAGTCTTCTACATCTCTGACTTTGAAATTGACCGACCATACGGAGAGGGACTTGAGCATGTAAGACCAATCACGACTTATTACAACCTCAACATTTTGCCACAAGAAGGGCTTTTCATTTTTAGTCCTTTTGCTTCAAAGCCACTCGAAGACTGTTTCAACACAGACCACTACCAGGACGGAAACAATTTGGAGTTGGTTCCATTTGATTGCTTTAATATCAGAAAAGACTTAGCTGAATACATCAGAAGAAAGATTGAGTTTAGTGGCATTGACAAAAGATTTATTTACCCAGAACTAAGAGAGTTTTCGACTGGACTTGTGCATGAACATCTTTATAAATCGGCAAACAATATCAAATGACACACCCGCTCACGCCAACAGAACTGGCCGGAGCGGATTTCGGACTGACTAAGTTGTTCAAGGCTGCGATGGTTGAGGAGAGGGGGCTTTTTGCCCCCTTGTCCTTTTGCGCCAGAAGGCGAGTGGCTCCTTATAGATTGATACAAGCAGGGCGGCGTATTTACGAAGCTTCTTCAGAAAATACTCTGGGGCACAAGCCCAAACTCTTGAAATAGCAGATTTTCCCTTATCCAGGGATTGCCAATATCATATCTTGATGTTGCCAGACACAGTGTTCCTTAGACATATTGTCGAACTTAAAGAATAGTTTTGCCATCCCGCAATAACCACGTGACATGCCCCCCTTAGACCGATCCGATTCGTATATTGGAATTTGGATCAAAGGAGGGTAAGATGAAGGGCAAGAAGTACTCAGCCGAGCAGATTGTGGCAAAGCTGCGGGAAGCCGAGGTTCTCTTGGCAAAAGGGCTGGCTCTCGGCGAGGTGTGCCGGCAGTTGGAGATCACGGACGTCACGTATTACCGGTGGCGCAAAGAATACGGAGGTCTTCGAGTTGATCAGGCAAAGCGTCTGAAGGAGATCGAGGCGGAGAACGCACGCCTTCGAAAGGTGATTGCGGATCTGACGATTGATAACTCGATCCTGAAGGAGGCGGCCCGGGGAAACTTCGAAGCCCGGCCAAGAAACGCCGGGCGGTCGTACTGATCCAGGAAGCTCTTGGATACCCTGAACGACGTGTGTGCAGGGTCCTGGATCAACCACGGTCAACGCAACGTCATGAGCCTCTGGTCAATGTCGAAGAAGATCGACTTCGGAGCAGGGTCACGTTTCTGGCGTCCCGGTATGGCCGCTATGGCTACAGGCCCATCACGACGTTGCTCCAGGGGGAAGGCTGGCGTGTTAACCACAAACATGTGGAGCGCATCTGGCGAGAAGAAGGGCTCAAAGTACCACAGAAACAGCCAAAACGACGGAGACTGTGGCTGAACCGCGGATCATGCATACGACTACGAGCATTGCGGCGCAATCATGTGTGGAGCTACGATTTCGTTTCCGATCAGACAAGCGATGGAAGGCCGATCCGCATGCTCAACGTGATCGATGAATTCACGAGGGAATGCTTACTGATTTATGTTGCACGGAAGATCAGGGCAATTGATGTTCTTGAACATCTGGCCGATTTGTTTATCATGTACGGTACACCGGATTACATACGATCGGATAACGGCCCTGAATTTGTCGCAGAAATCGTCCGTGGCTGGCTGAGGAGATTGGGGGTCGAGACTCTGTTTATCGAACCGGGGAGCCCCTGGGAGAACGGCTACATCGAATCCTTCAACGGCAAGCTCCGCTATGAGCTTCTCAACGGCGAGATCTTCGATACGATTCTGGAGGCGAGGGTTGTAATAGAAGCCTGGAGGAGACAATACAACACGGTCAGACCACACAGCTCGCTTGGCAACAGGCCACCTGCACCGGAAGCATACAAACCTCTTCAGCTCGCCAATGGTTGAAGAGTCAAATCCAATTCAGACATTGGCACATCCACTGGGGGCGGGTCACCTGCGGAGGTGAGTTTTTGGATGAATTGACCTTCTTTGTGGGCAAAGTATTGTTCCTCTCTATATCAATGTAGGCAGCGAAATAATTGAATTGGGTTTCTCAAATGCTGTCTTCCTAAATCCAATCAAGTGAACGACAGAAACCAGTGTATCTATTCGTCATCCTCTCTATTGGTTCGCCCTCTGCGCACAATTGGATTTATCGCGACGATCCCAACCCAAACTCTATACCACCACGTGGGTGCGGGGTTCGCTTGATGGTCAGCCGGATACAGTCACGTTTGCTGAAGAACAATTTGATACTGATATCAGAGGTCTGTTGCGTCTCGTTGAATCTGCAAACCACATTTGACGTCTCACTGCACCTCGCCGCCCGACTATCCGTTTTCAAATGACGCGCGGGTTGGGCTGAGCTTTAACATAGTCATATCAAATGAGAGAGGGTCGTTGTTTGCCGTGTTATGTGCAGGCAACGTTCAATATCAATCGCGTTTGGCGGCACATGCCTAAGAGCTGCGAGACAGTTGGTCGATATCGGTTGTCTAACGCAGACGCTCGCCCCCCCCCAAAAAGGTCATAACTCGGAAGGTGAGACTATTTGGTTGCATTCATCGATGATGAATGATGGGACGAGTTCGTACTTGCGAGGGTTAAGCTGCATTATGTATTCGTTCTCTATGTGGAATGTCTCATTTATGAATTTCTGAATTACATCATTTGCTGTAGACCCCTCCCGCAAAACTCGAAAGACCTGAAGCTTTTCATAATTGTTCTCAGCCTCATTGTAAGCCCTCGTCAAGTAAGATTCATCCGAGATCGCGTTGAATAGCTGAGCGTAGTCAAAGGAGGGCATTCTCTCCTTGATCTCTTCTGCTCCAGCGTTGATCTCTGCGATCGTCATTGGAATGTCTTCGTCGTTCTCACGCTTAATCGGAGACGCGCGTTTATGAAGTAGATTCGATATCAATTCATAAGGAAGTCCCTTATTGTTTTGGACTTCAAAATACCTGCGTAAGTATACAAGCTTAGCGACATCATTTGTGCTGCTCTGGATGTTGTCGTCGCAAATCTTTCCGAAAGTTGAAAGATCTTCCCGTGCAATTGGCGTCTCGGTAACTATACCTGCATTTATGTTCATAAACGCTGCTACAGGATGCGGTTGGAATTGGCGGTGCAGGGTATAGATGACATCGATAATTGGCTCAAGATCGTGAGTCATCATCAATACTGTCCTATTTCGTAAACCTCGGCGCCCCCTGAACAGCATGTCCATAACGGCATATTTCTTATTTCGGTCAAATGACGAAATCGGATCATCCAATATGATCATGTCCGGATTCTTGGATAAGCATTCGAACATGAATAGAACCAGAGAGAAAGCATTCTTCTCTCCATAGCTTAGGTGTTGGTTTCCATTTTCAACCGGTTTGGAGAAGTCGGCATGGCGAAGGCGCATCTTGTAGGACTCATTAGCATACTCAACGTCCACGTAATACCTGTACCCTGCGGACTTTAAGAAGTTGTTAATGTCTCCTTTGTTTGCGTCAATTGTCTTGGTGATTAGATGGGTCTGCTTTGCAATCTCGCCCTGAAGGACTCCAATTTGTGAGAGGACATTGTCGAGTGAATTATTTATTTGGTCGACAAGTCCACGTGTGCTTATCGAATTCAAGTCGGGCAGAAAGTTCAAATCGATCTTCAACTTCATAATGAAATCCGAAACCTTCTCCGCCTCCTTCATTGAAAAATAGGTCATGCCCTTCAAGTCGATCATCCTCAATCTCAACGTATCCGCTTGTTCCTTTATTAGGAGCAGGTAGGTGAGTTGCTCTTTTGAAAGGCCGTTTACATTATTTGTCAGCGCGCGCAACTTGTCATTAGCATCTGTGGAAAAATACTTTCCCAAACTGTCGAGGACTGCAATTATCTTGTTGAGATGCTCTATCGATTTCGCATCGAATTCCTTGCTCACTTTCGATATCACGTCTTTCTTATCTTTCGTCGGCGAAGTGCAATATGGGCAATTGTCTGACAGGCTCGAATAGGTGTTGCCATCCATAAGCCATTTCAGCCACTTCGAATTCTGCGGGCTCTGTAGATACGCGGTATAACTTTCCAGACCTACTGGGATGTTTGAAACTTTGTTCCCCTTGCCTATTCCTTTCGCTAGAGCGCCGGCCTCAGAGTAGCCTGATTTTGATTTTCCAAAGCTCTCAATGAGAGTGGTTAGGTCTGAAATGACCTGGTCAATCTCCTTTGAGTCCCGGAATGTCTCCTTTATTGTCGTGATGATTCCTTCTATCGCATTGATTTGCTTTTCGTAATCGGCGGTTTTGACGAAAATCTCAAAGCTATTGGCGAGCACCTCGTCCTGCTTGAAGGCAAACTTGCTGATGTATTCGTCGTTAAAGATTGCAATGTCCTTGACATCATCAAGGCCCGCAACCCGCGGTTCGTGATCCTTCGCTCCGGATTCCTTCATCTTGAAAGGCGTTAGTTCCTTGATGCTTCCGTCACCTCTTAAATGAAGTTCAATCGCGCGCGCAATGGTGCTCTTCCCAGTTCCATTCATCGCGTACTTGATGTTCAACTTATGTTTCTCAATGCTGATTCTCCCGTCATCAATATTGTTGCAGTTGTTTATTTCAAGTATCATCGGACCCTTCCTTAATTCTGAGCCGGACTAGCCGCTCAACTTCGGTACCAATTTGTGCGGCTAACTACTGTTTGTATGGATTCCAGATAATATCCTCTCTGGGTTAAATAGCTCTGTCGCAAAACGGCTTAGTAGAAATATCCTTGCTTGCGCACAACTACTTTACGACGGTAATGCGGCCACGGCTGCTCCAATCAATTGGTAATTGCATTTTGGTGCGATATTCCCTCTTTTGGTTGCTGCCCCGCGCCACCGATGATCCCTCGCGATGGCCAACGCCCTTTACATCGCTTTCAGAGAAATCCTGGAGCTGCATCTATATACACCGCTGTACACCAAAATGGAGATTGCGAAGTCAATCACGTTGGACCCCAAAAAGCAAAAACCTCCATCATCTCTCGACTCCGGAGGTTCTCCATCTCAATCCCAGCTCACTCACGATCCGGGTCGAGCACTATTCACAGGAAACTAATGATAATCGGGGTGATAGGCAAGAACGCAGAACTCTATCTACCTTTCGCCGTCGAGACAAGCCGACTGATTATCTTCTCCCAATCCAGCCTCCCTTCCTCAATCCTCCAACGCAGAAAGAATCCGCACTCAAGGCAGACCAATTCGGTAGTTCCGGTGGATCCGTCTTCCAGTTCGACATAATCTTTCGACCCACATTCGGGGCAGTTTTCATCGTCGTCATTCATCAGTAGACCCTCCTGGGATATATACTCACGAGAGGGTCTGTTTTACGAATCCGAAACCCCAAATTTGTGAATGAGTATTGCCGCGCAACTATTGCGTTTCGCCGGATGCTTCTGTAAGATATTGCATCAGAGCACAGCTACTCCGAGGAATTCATGAGCTTGAATCGTATGCTCTTAGCCCTTTGTTTCATTCTCCTCCTTTCTCAATCCGCTTGCATCCATGAAATTACTCCCTCCTCTGTTGCTCTTCCGATCCCCGCGACCTTAACAGGAAACGACAACGTCAAGTATGGTTATCCAGGAGGGCAAGGAAGAATATTGGTCAAGAAGTACTATGTGATACTGCACGAAGATTCCTTGCGGATTCCGGAATGGGTGACATATCATTTGACGAAGCAAGACTTGGAAGGAACGGCAAACAGAAACGACAAATTCCGTCCCGATCCTGACATTCCAGTTGGCATGAGAGCAGAATTGGCCGACTACCGCAATAGTGGTTACGACCGTGGACACATGGCTCCAGCAGGAGATTTTAAGAGAAGCGAAGAAGCGATGTCCGAAACGTTTTTCCTCTCGAACATGGCGCCACAAAGGCCGAAGCTGAACCGTGGAATATGGAAAAAGCTGGAAGAGCAAGTCAGATCCTTGGCCGAATCCGTTGGAAGCATCTGGATCGTCACTGGAACTCTATTTCTTGATGAAGACGGACATGCAACGAAGCCGAGCACATTCATCGGCCCGGACAGTGTTGCAGTCCCCACGCATTTCTACAAAGCAATCCTGTGTGAGCATCCTGACGGGACACACGAGATGTTCGCCTTCATCATGGAGAACAGAGAAACGGCTCTCCCAGGGAAACCGAAGGATTACGTTGTCAGCGTTCGGCACATCGAGGAGTTGACGGGATTGGATTTCTTCAATCTATTGCGGAAATCGGAACAGGATAGTTTGGAGACCTTGGTGAATACTGCCTGGCCTTCTCGGTAATCTGGTTGCGGATGTTCAAAACGTTGAGTAGCTTATCATCACGTCCTTTGGCGACAGAGGCGTGAAGTTGGCAGTGACGGGACCTCTTTCATCTGGGATAGGATGGAAGGGGTCGTTGTGTTTATGGACAATTTGCGCATTTTGGCCGCGGCACTTTCTGGGGCCAAGCAACGAAGGTGGTATTGGCGGCGACACCGGACATGGCCCATGTAAACACGATTGATCAAGGTCTTTGAAAACGAGACACGGAGGGAGATATGATCTTTAGAATTCTCAACATCGCCTGCCTGATGACAACGAGTTTTGTCCTTTGGGGTTGTGCTGCGTCGTTCAATGTGTCGGTCGATTCAATTGCCGATCCCGATGTCACCGATAAACATTCATACATCTTGTTGCCAGGCAACGCCGGTACGAGCGTTTCTGACCTTCAGTTCCGAGAATACGCTAACTACGTGCGGAAGGCCCTGAATCGGCACGGGTTCAACGAAAGCTCTTCGGCAGAAGCTGATCTCGCGATATTCATCATCTACGGAATCGGCGACCCGCAGCGGACTCCATATTCTTATTCCCTTCCCATTTACGGCAAGACGGGCGGCGGAACAACGACCCTAAGTTTGAGTAGCTACGGCACGGATGGCTATTCCAACACGAGTGGAACCATTACCAGCAAACCCACATATGGGATTGTTGGCACTACAACCTACTCGGGTGAGAATGTCGACTTTTTCCGTTTCCTAATAGTTGACGCTCTTGACCTTGCCAGGTTTCGGCGCGACTCAACTACTGCGGTTCTTTGGCGTACCATGGCCACCAGCTTCGGCAGCAGTGGCGATCTCCGAAGAGTTTTTCCAGTATTGGTTGGAGCGTCAGCTGAATACCTCGGTAGCAACACACATCAGCGCATCGATATGAGCCTTACTGAAGACGACCGACGTGTTCAGGCAGTCCACTCGAGAGAATCCAGCCAGACGAAATAGGAATGGCTCTCATATCTAATGTAACGTCCATCAGCCGCAGGTTAGCCGCGGCCTTAGGCTGCCAACAATCTCCATGACTCCGACCGCCTCTGACTACTCAGAACTTCTTCAAGAAGCAAAGGAGCTTGCGCAAGTCCTGCGAGATTCGTTGCCGAAGGATATCTATGCGGGCTCCTTGACTCTGAAGTCCAAGCTACCCTTCAAGGCCATTTCGATTCGAGAATTGCTAATTCATCGACAAAGCGAGCTTGTGGATGCTGCGATTGTTTTGTGCGAAGCAGATCGTTTGGTACCTGCTTTCGTGGTAACACGCGCCGCCGTGGAAACCACAGCGGTCACTTACCTCCTTTATCGGAATATGAAGCAGTTCGTGACAAGTCGAGACGTTCATCAGTTTTCTGAGTTCCTGATGCGGGGGTTATTTGGCAGCAAAAATGACTTCACGCCTGAGGAAGCTGTCAACGTTTTGACTGCAATAGACCACCTCGACAAAGAGTCGGAGGATTTTAGGAAAATGTATGATAGCCTTTGTGAATTTACTCATCCCAACTACGCGGGGGTCTTCGGTGCTTTCGGCCTTATGGAAGAAGAAACATCCACTCTCCGTTTGGGCAAGAAGTATCAGGCAGTCCCCACCCTAATGGCCGTCGGCCCACTGGTAATTAGTCTCAAGCTGTTCCAGAAGTATTACAATGATTCTGCCAAATTGCTTACCACATTAAACCAACTTTTCGAACAAGGTGTTGTTTCGCATAATTGATGGGATTGTTGGCGGCCTAACCCCTTCATAAGGAGAGAGTCAAGAGAAAATAGTTCTCCCGGTGCGAAACGCAGTCGAGGTTCGCACATGATATACGGCCTGTTCTTTGACTCGCTAACCCGACCAGCGCTGGAGTGAGGAGCACCCCGGATAAATTACTTGTGGCTTGGTCCATGAGGCAGCACCACGAATAGCACGCTGGTTGGGCTCACTTCCCCTGAAGACTAAGTACTTGATTTTGCATAGAGCAGGCGGTTTTGCTTCTTCATAACCAATATCATAAAGGAATACGCACATGAAACGATTATTTGCTTTTCTCTCCATCTCCATCATCGTTTCTGCTCTCGCGTTTGCCCAGAACACCAAGCAAGAACCCAAGACCAAAGTCGAATCCTTCGACGCCAAGACTGGCGTCGTCATTATTAATGGCTTTTCCATCATCGACAAGATTCGAGGGAATTACGGAACCTCTATTACTATTGAGGCGAAGGAATGGACGGACGCAAGTAACGGAAAGAAGGAATATGGGATTTCCATTGAGGTCGTGGAATCCGAGCGTACCAAGCACACTTCTTATATCGATTATGACGAAATCGAATCGCTCCTCAAAGGGATCGAGTACATTTCTAAGATCGACAGCAAAATCACTAAGCTGACTCAATTCCAAGCTGACTACAAGACAAAAGGTGAGCTTGAGGTTTCCACCTATAGCAACGACGGCAAAGTCTCAGCGGCGGTAGGAAGCGGAACAATTTATCCCGCTAGGGCATATTTCGACTTCGAGGACATCCAGAAAATAAAATCGGCACTCGACAACGCAAAGAAGACCTTGGATTCCATCAAGGTCTAATTTCGTGTGCAAAACTGCCTAACGCCTTTATAAACGAGAGAGTCCTCGCCTACGGAGGCGGGATCTCGGACAAGAGAAAAGAGATCTCCCGCTGCGAGGAGTAACCGTCGATCCCGACCAGGGCTCGCGGTGAATTCCGTGATTGACGGCGGCACTGCGATGAACTGCATGCCTTAAACCGATCGAATTCGTATATTGGATATTGAAACCAGGAGTTAAATCCAAATCTGAGAAGTGCACAATAACTGGGGACTGGTCACACAGCGACTGATGTTGCCACGCTCAAACAGTCTCGTCAGTCGCGGGCTGGTGTATCGTTTCGGTGCAACATTCGGCTGAAAAGAATGGTAAATAAACGGACCAAACGATTCAGAGAGTTTCTGACAAGATGCCTATGGCGCAAACCTTACCGATGAGGACAAGGTTGATTTGGGCAAGCTGCGTGAAAAGGTGAACGCCCATCAAGAACTTGCTGAAGCTCGAAATAGCGACAATACAGAGGCAAATGTGAGATACAAGTTTGACAAAGTCTTGGATGAAATTATGTTGGATTTCGTGAACAACAAGGTTGACCTGTACAAGAAACTGTCGGACGCGAATGTGAATGCGTTTCTGAAGCGTAGATGGTTTGAGGAGTTCTATAAGGGGAAGGGAATGGGAGCGAATCAGTAGCAGGCGGCAGTTACCGAGGAGATGCTGAATTTGGACTTCGACAAATATCTCAAGAATTGTCCTTGCGGCTCCAAAAAGAGATTTGCCGAATGCCGCAAGCCAAAACGACTTGACAACATTCTTAAGTTTTCCGACGACCCCAAACAAGACGCAAGGCCCGATTGGAGGATTGCAGTAATCTCCCAAATATTTGAAGACGTGCCGCCAACATATGCATGGGGCCCCTCTCACAAGACGTACAGTGTGCAGTCTTCAGGCGGAAAAGTGTGCGGATTTCAGGCGAAAAAAAACAGCTTCAGAGGGCCTCGGATGAGTGGTTTAGATTTTAACGGGTATGAAGATTGACCTACCTCCGATAAACCGATCCAATTCGTGTAGGGGGTTTTGGATCGATGGAGGGATTGATTAGCTGCAAGATGAGACGAATCCATCCCTGAAATTGGCACAACAGATGGGGTGGGATCACAAGGAGAAAATGCCATGAGTCAAGGCACAGATATTCTGAACCTGATTGTGAACTTCGAGACGATGCAAAGGGTGGGAAATTTGCGGGAATCGCAGAGTCGATTGGCTGACATTGCCTCACAACAAGAAATCGATTCTGAAAAGGATAACAAAGTCTATGCTCACCTGGTCGACGCTTTGAGAAATAGCAAAAAATGCATTGATTCGAAGACCTATTTCGAGGGTCTGCTCAGGATTTGCAACGGTCTCGTTTGGGCGGACAAAGCATATCAGGGAATAAAGAGCGGTGACATTAGAATGAAAGTTACACAAGCTGAAGAGGACCTAGTGTCTCTTTTGGAGGGTGTTCTTAGCGATGAGTCTTCTTTTAATGAGGTTTCATTAGAGCTAAAGTCAAAGTTGCTTGACGCGCGATCGGCATTCCGCACGATGATGTCAGATCCCTCAAAGTTCGCCTTCCCTCTGGAGGAACATATCATTGTCAACAAAGAGCTGGAACCCTTGGATTTGCTGATTCCTAGGATTGACATAACTTTCAAGGTCTTAGGCAGAAAGGATATTGCCTTCTCAAAGTATGGCGTGTATCCTTTCATTGTGTATTCTGAATTTGACCCAGGCGCAGACTGGACACATTTCCGCCGTGGTGGAAAGGATGATTTCCAAGGGGGACTTTTCTCGGAGAAGTTTCCCGGTGCTGTTATCGTCAACAGTGAGGTAGGGAGGTACATCATCATCTTCGGGGGGAGGGATCATTCCTATCATGATTTCTACGCACTTAAGCTTTCTCCTTTATCGGCAGGTCTTGGTTTGAGCGGTTTGTTCCTCCCAGAGTGCATGAAGAGTTATGGTCGCGCAGGGACTTACATGAGAAGATTGAATAGCTCATTGGGCGACGAGAAACCATTTACTGTTGCGGAAGCTACCGAGGCGATTCAAAGGCTTAGAACCTATATCATCGAGCTTGATAAGGGATATGCCTCCTCACCTCGATCAGTCAATGGTACTGGATCAACTGGATCGAGTAAATATCACTTCCCCGCCATCATGGGATTCGTACTGTTGTTGGTCTGCGCTCTGGCTTACGTGGTGAGTCGATATGGCGCAACACAAAATGCTGACTTAACGCTTAAGGCCAATACCCAGAATCCAGCAGACATCGAACAGGCGATTTCCAAAGTCCAAGATGCTCTGTCGACCATTACTGGGACATGGAACGGAAGCGCGACAGGCAGTGGCGGCCCGGGCAACTTCTCAATGACGGTTACTCAGATTGGCCATACACTTAGCGGGACCGGCTGGTTCGTGCGAGACGGCATAAAGTTCCCCGCACAATACTCAGGCACGGTCGCCTACCCGGATGTCGCGTTTAACCTCACGATATTGGGAACCAACCCTAACTGGAACAACTGTAGCTATACAGCCGGCATCTTTTCTGGCACATTCACGAATTCCAACACTATATCAGGAACCGCAAGTGGAATGCAAAACCCAATCTCGGGTTCAGATTTGAACGGATACACATTTACCCTGTCGAGACAATGAAGCAACAGATGTATTGAAAGACTCTATGGAGAGATGGTGCTACAAGCTGGCAACACCGTCAACAAGACAAACCACAAATCAATCGTTCAAATCAATGATCTTCTGGTGAAGCATCCAGAATACAGGAAAGTACCCCTACTTCCGATAGTAACAGCGGTAGCAAATGCTTGACCACAAAAGGAAAGCGCTGCCGAGAACACACAAAACTTGAAGCGGACAAAGAAGAAATCATTTCTTGCCAAGTCTTTAGCTATTGGCTGCATTATAGGTGCTATTCTATGGCTTGTCACAATAACAAATGAAAGGAAGCGGGTTCCTCCTGTTACAGTGAATCTTCCCGATCCAACACCAACGAATCAAAGCCAGGTTCAAGCACCACCTACCTTGGGCGTTATCATCAGGGAGAACACCCCTGTCTATTTGCACAATTCAAGCTGGCAGAAGCCCGTGACATACCTCAAGGCTCACGACAGCGTGGTGTTGATCACCCCTTACAAAGTGCTGGATAGGCTGGGCATCGTGACTGAGAGATGTGATTTTGTCGACAGGACAACACGTAAGCCAAGTGGATCCTTGAGAGAGGGAGATCTTGTAGAGATTACGGGAACGATGGAATCCGCGGGACTTTATTCCATTGACTCACATATCGGGTCAAATGAATATGTGCCGATGAATAGAATTCGAAAGGGTAACAAGGGGTCTATGTATAACATTGAAACTCAAAATGGAACGGCTGGGTACGTCTTTGAGAATTGTGTCACGATAGAAACGAAGTAAGGGCGGGAATTAGCTCCGTGAAATTGGTTTATCAAATGATGCTGCCAGATTGTTCGGAATCCAATTCTTTCTTCCATTTGTTGAACCCCTTTACACTAAGTGTGATGATAGTAGTTGGCAGGACAAGGAAGAACAACAATCCTAATAGAATCGAAATAGCCCCTCCGTTTTTTACGATTTTCTCGTCTATTAAACCGCCAAAAAGAATGAAATTCCAGCCCCAAAGGGCTAATGCAATTCCTGCCATTCTAAAGTAGCGGCTTGAGCTAGCACGTTTGAACGAAAGTGGCAGCGTATTCTTCGTCGGGTGAGTGAGTACAGAATTAGAAGAGCCACCGGAAGTTTTCAAATTGACTGCCCGAAGTTTTTCCTCCAATTTCATTCGCCGAAGTTGTTTGGAGACGCGAATATTCTGACGTTTGTGTATGCCAGGTCGTAGGTACAAAAAGACAGTCACTACCAACATGAACCAGAGTAAAGACATATAGACTGTCGCTCCCATCCTTTCGATTTCGGGCCCGCCAGAGGCCAACCATAGAATGGTGCCAAGAACGCCTAAATGTCCAAGAAGATACCGGCCTTTTGTTTCATATTTGCGAGTATCCTGCTCCGGCCTTTCATCTCCAATGACCTTCGATGAATTGCCTCCATGCACACCAACCTGAAAGTTTTTACTCTTGTAGGTGTATCTTACTATCCAATACGGGACATATGTTTTGAGCGTTTCCGTGAGTTCCATTGAGATATCGAAAGATAAGCCTCGATGAGTATCCCCTGGAATCCGCTTCGAAATTATTGACCTCGCCTGATCCTTTACTTTCGCCTCGCCCTGCAAATTCCAGACCGCGCCTCCTTCCCGGGTGTGTTTCAGGATTTCACACGAATCAGATGCTGATTCGCGACTAATACCATAAGAACCTTCAAAGAAATCCTCAGAAGCATCCCTTATATGGCGGCTGATATCAGAGCTCGGACCCGCATAGACAGCAACTGCAAAATTACTCTCGACCGCGCCGCTTGAAGGGCTCCAATCTGTGACGGTCCGGCTTCGTTCGACAAGCTTTCCATTCAGGTTCTTGTCAAGATATGTTTCTCGGCGATTGTGCCCACTAGACGCCGCCCAGTTGCTATGAAATGTTCCAGTGAATCCGTATAGTGGCAAATAGTACCGTTGGGTTGAATGGATTACAGTTGCCTCAAGGATATCGTCCGGAGTATGATCTCCTTCAGATAGCCATCTCATTACCGCTCGCTTACATTCCTCTGAAGTAACTTTGAATTGAACAAAGAGTTCAAGCGCACTGCTACTCTCTGGAGAAGCATTAGCAACATCCTCCTTGCTGCCCACAATGCTTCCGCAATAGTGGCACTTGACGTATGCCTCCTTAGAGTCAAGCTCGATGGGCGCACTGCAATTCGGACATACCGCGCTTTTCAGTGTCACAGGCTTACATCCTAGGGTTCGTTGGTGAAACAGAACAGTTCGGCACCTGTTGACTATTCTTTTTTGTCCTTCGCCCGTTTGACTAGACCAACGACAAAAACGACAACAATAGCGGGGGCACCCAGCATGATCACGATACCGATAATAGTCGCGATTGGTCCATTCTGGGCGATCACCTTTTCACCCAAAAGTACACCAAACAACGCGAACACTAGAATCCAGATGGCACATCCAATCCCACCCATCTTGAAGTAGTTGCTTGGGCGGCTATCCTTTTGAATGCTTGGAGAAGGAAGTCTGGAAGGTTGGACCGCAATTGCCGGTTGTGGTCTTTGGGATTTATCACCGACTGCTCTTGAAGGTGGGACTGAGTTTGAGGGCTTATCCTTTGTTCTTAGTGCTCCTCTTGCTTGTGCCTCAGACAGATTAGCTTTCCGCAAGCCGCCCCTCGCTAGAGCTTGGTGCAACTTCTCTTGGCGGATCTGGTTTCCCTTTTCCACTCTCTTTTTATCTCTTGATTTGACAAACGGATAGGACAGAAAATGCAATGGCAAGAACAATGGAAAGAGTGCGCCGTACGGATCAAACAAATACTCCTTTTTCCCTCCCCCCGGCTTCTCCGGCCGATCACCAATTACCCTTGACTTGTCAGCCCCGTCTACGCAGACGTTAAAAAGCTCGTCCTTGTAGCGGCACTCCAACGACCACATTGGAATATACGCGGCGATAGCTTTAGTGAGCTCGCGCGATACATCAAAAGATATATCCTTTCTCTCGTCACCCGGGATTCGATTTGAAATCAGCTTCCTTGCAATCCTGTCCACCTCATTATCCCCACGTTCAGACCATATGTGATGATAATCAAATGCGAAATCCACAAACTCATAAGGTCCAGTCTTTGACAACTCCCTCCCGGACCCGAACGCACTGAACCCTTCGGCTGCTTTCCTGACTTCATAGTTGAGGTCTTTGCGCGAAACTCCCGCATAGATTGAGAAGGCGAAAGTGTCATCAATCTGGCCGCTTACAGGCTTCCACTCTGTTACCGATCTTGTTCTCTCTACAACGTCGTCTCGAAAATTTCTATCTGCATAACGTTCTTGTTTTGTGTAACCACTTGACGCTGCCCAGTTACCTCGAAAGTGTCCGATAAAAGCATACAAGGGGAGGTAATAACCCTTGAACGAAGTAATAACTGTAGATTCGAGAATATCCTCGGGGCAGTCGTCCCCTTCCGACAGCCACAATATCACAGCCTTTTCACATTCGTCTTTTTCAACTCCGAAAGGGACCATTAGTTCCCCTTCAAGAATGGATGGAGTCTCCGACCGGTTTGTATTTGTTTCGCTTTTCTTTTCCAACGTGGTACCACAGTAGGAGCATGTAACAACATCAGATCCTTCGCGAAACGATAGTGGTGCACTACAGTTCGGACATTGCGTACTTTCAAGTGACATGAGCACTTTTCTTCCTCTCTAGCCCTGGTGTTGGTCTTTCGACCACATGGGATTGTAATTTCTCTTGGGGCCCAAGCTTATACGTATTTCTTCATCATAGTCACAACACAAAGGGCCACCGCTTCGACCAATGTTAAGAAGAGTGCCAAAAGAATGATGTAGTTGTCCTTAAACGTCGGTGGTGAAAACAGAACAAGAAGGACATTAATGCAGGTGGTTGCGACAAGTACCCAGGACAAGCCAATCTTGTATGCAGTCTGGATACTCTCGCGACATAAATACAAAAACAGGGCGAGACCAACTACAATCACAACATCGACTAACACGACATTGAAGGTGTTGTAGAATGTCAGCAAGTAACCAGCTGCTGTGTTGATGACTAAACCTCCAATGGCACCAATGACAATAGTTCCCCGCAAGAGCTTCATGATTCACCTCGGTAGTGGAGGAGGCGTTAAGGCAAACAGTGATCGAAGATCCTCACGATGTTGCGCGGCTTCCCAATTATTCATACCTTGGTTCCAGACAAGGGAATCTCGGGTGAGCTGACCGTCAGAGATCATTTGCTTGAGTTGTTCAATACCGAAGGGTCCCTTTGGCGCGCCACTAATGGCCACGTGATACGTGAGCGATGTTGGCAAGGGGGGTGGTGTTATTATGGGTGGCACTTGCGAACTACCCGAATTCAGATTCCCCGCGACGTTGCCCATCTGCCCTGACATTGCAGATCCTATTCCGACTCCCATCCCTAACCCCATTCCTGCGCCGAGTGTACTTCCCGCTACTCCCTCATTTCCTGCAGCTTTTTCCATCACATCGAAACTTCTATCCATCTGATAAATGTCTTTACCCACGGTCTTGACCTTCATCGCAAGCTCTTTGGCTTCCTTCAACTTGACCACACTCGGATCGGTCTCAGGAACATTGACAGACGCGACATAAAAATTCACAAGATCGATCCCAAACCTTTCTAGCTCTTCCCTGATCCCACTTTCGCAAAATCTCGATAGTTCCTCTAAATGCATCCCGATCTGAAGGACAGAGATCCTCTCAAATATGAGTTTCTTGCTGATTCGCGTAGTGATGACAGAGAGAATCTTACCTGAGAAGTACTGAACGATCTTGTCAGCAGAGAATAATTGCGCCGTTCCAACGAGTGATGTGAGAAAGAGTCTTGGGTTACCTATTCGAACACCAAACTGACCGAACGATCTCACGGGAACAACAACATGATACTCAGGATCTTCGATTTGAATGGGGGTTGCGGTCCCCCACTTGTTGTCCAATTTCGAAATCAAATTCACGAACCACACTTCGGCTTGGAAGGGTGATTCTCCTCCGAATGGGATATTGATGGCTTTGTTCAGTAGAGGGATATTTCCGCTCTGGAGCGTGTATGTCCCTGGCTCAAATCCATCCAGTATAATGCCTCCCTTAACGAAGAAGGCCTTTTGGGATTGGCGGACCACGAGTTGGCTGCCTAGTCGCAAATCCTCCGAGGGGAACTTTGAGACAAACTCTCCATCCTCGATATCGGATTTTACAACATCGATAATTGCCATTTGGTCTCCTTTTCTAGTTTAGCCGATTGCCGGCTGCACTGAAGAGATAGCTAAGAATGAAGTCGGTCGATATCGTCGTGTGAATATCCCCTTCGTGGAGCAGTGTCAAATCCCAGTTTAGCTCCCCCGTGCAACCCTAGGATCGTGTGAAAGGGACTTAATACAATTATCGTGAACGATTACCGAAGAACAGGGAGGTGGAATTATTTTAAATAGCTTCATCCTTTCGGCATTCATCAGCAATGATAAGAGTCACAGACTCAACCTAGTCAGAAAACCCTCAGAACATATTGACCTTCTTCACGTACAGAAGGGCCCAACATTTGAGCATGTCGAGTGCCACAATATTGTCCACGGGGCCATGACTAGTCCCCACATATCGCACCGTTGAGCGGTAGCATAATAGGCTTCTCGTCGCTCCTTGGCAGGATTAACGAGCGTCGGAGCTTTATATGCCATGGGAAGCTTTTGGTGTATGAATGGATACAATGCTCACAGTTTCTTTCTATTGAAGGGCATCGTCAATCATGCTCACCAACACCTCATTTGCGCTCATGATCGAAAAACCTGGGTTAGCGCCCGAGGCATGATGGATCGGCAACACATTCACGTTCAGATCGCCGATGATGAACCGTGGAAGCGCACCCTCGGCGACAATGTGATTCAAATGTTCAGTGAGATACGTGCTGGCGCATAACTACAGCAACAGCGCATTATGGCTTTCATCCCTCCCGGTAGGGCAGAGTATTCGCCACATGGCATCTATTTCGCTTGTGAACACAAGGCTTCTCTTATGCTGCAAACGCAAAAACCCCCATCATCTTTCGAATCCGGAGGTTCTCCATCTCATCCCAGCTCACTCAAGTCCGGGTCGAGCACTATTCACAGGAAACTAATGATAATCGGACTGATAGGCAAGGTGACAAAAAGCGGAGGGGCGTTCTCGGTAATCTGTTTGCGGATGTTCAAAACGTTGAGTAGCTTATTATCACGTCCTTTGGCTACAGAGGCGTGAAGTTGGCGGTGGTGAGACCTCTTTCATCTGGGTTGTGGATGGGAGAGGTCGTCGTGTTTTTGAATTGATTGCCACAAGTTGGCCGCGGCCGGTAGGTGGCAATTCCATCGGAGTTAACATGATTCTCATGCGTCGACTATCTTGCTACCTTGCTCTAGCTCTCATGATCTCGTCCTCACCGAGAGCTAAGGCTCAAGCCGATCCCTTCAA
>Ga0182027_10002174_pt1 | contig 31975 bp, 33 predicted proteins | sample 712E1DmetaG_FD_121300 | JGI IMG/M metagenome (GOLD analysis project Ga0182027, IMG submission 121300) | Permafrost microbial communities from Stordalen Mire, Sweden - 712E1D metaG (Illumina Assembly) | ecosystem: Environmental > Terrestrial > Soil > Wetlands > Permafrost | place: Sweden...
CAGCTGCAGGAAGTGCAGCAGCTTCAACGGCCCCTCATGGTTTAGCTGCACTTTTTGGAGGAATGGGTGCTCCAAGTTCTGTATTTGCTGCTGCTGGATACACAGTTTTCTGGGCGGTGGTCGCTTTCCTCGCAGGAAGATATCTTGGTCCTTTGTTCGGATTTAATACTCAACAATCTCAAGCTCTTGGATATTCTGCTGCAATAGGAGCAGCAACAGGATATATTTTATCTTTAATTATAGGAGGCTCTGCGGGAGGCCCAATAGGTGCTGCAGCAGGAGCTGTTGTTGCATTCTTTATGTTCGCAATATTGGGTAAAAAATCTTCAGTAGATGTTGTTCGATTTACCTGTGCACAATGGGATGCACCAAGTGGAAAAGGATTAACACCAACTCAAATGACACAGAGGTGCAAAATGTGTAATGATCAAAAAGATTTACCCTGTACAGAATATCAATGTAGAAGTTTGGGACAAGGGTGTGTTTTAGTAAATGATGCAAGCACAGGAAATCAATTGTGCATTTGGAATAATACAAGGGATATACTTCCTCCTGTAATAACTCCATGGAAAGAAGCATTAATTCCAAATGAATATGTATACACTCCAGATAACACAATCTCTCCTCCAGATAAAGGAGTGAAGATATCATATACTGGAACTCAGCATGTTTCAACAGATGGTACAACAAAATGTGCTCCTCCATTCACACCAGTTTCATTTGGTGTTCAACTAGATGAACCAGCAAAATGTAAAATAAGCCCTATGAATGTTCCAAGCTATGCAGAAATGGCTGACGTATTCATGGGAAGAGGAATAAGAGATTATAATCAGTCTTTCACTTTAAGTCTTCCAAGTGCAGAAGCAATGGCAGCAGATAATATAACTGCAGATAATGGAGGAAAGTATGAATTATATGTAAGATGCGAAGATGCAAATGGAAATGTAAACATTGCAAATTTTGTGTTTAAATTCTGCATAAGCCAAGGACCAGATATAACTCCTCCAGCAATAATTGGAACAAGCATATTGAATAATACCCCAATTGCTTACAATCAATCAAATATGCCAATAGAATTATATGTAACAGACCAAACATTCACAAAAGCAAATGCAAGTTGTAGATGGAGCCGTTTAGATAAAAATTATAATGTTATGGAAAACAATCTTAGCTGTACACATAGTTTACTTGACATGAATTCCCAATTAGCTTATACTTGTAGAGGAAATTTAACTGGATTAAAAGATGGACAATCAAATAAGTTTTATTTCAGATGCATTGACGACCTTGGAAATGCAAATACTCAATCATATCCTTTAACATTACTTGGAACAGCCCCTATAAAGATAGATAGTGTTGGACCTACAGGAATACTTAGAGGACCATCAGAAACTGTAAATGTAAATCTTACTGCTGAGACTTCGGGAGGATATAAAGACGGAAATGCAATATGCGCTTTCAGTGAAACAGGAACTCCAGGAAGTTATGTTGACTTCTTCTATGGCTATGATGTAGAGCCTTTCTCTACAAATATACATTCTCAGGAATTAGGACTTGCAGCAGGAAATTATACTTATTTCATTAAATGCAGAGATCAGGGAGGAAACGCAGATGAAAAAAATGTAACTTTCAGAGTAGAAGTGGATACTTCTCCTCCAATTGTAGTGAGAGTATACAAAGATGAAGAATCAAACACTCTTAAGATAATAACTGATGAAACAGCAGATTGTGTTTATTCTAATACTAACTGCGATTATATATTTGACCAGGGAACACCTATAGATTCTAGTGACCAAATAGAACATAATATAGATTGGGACATAAGTAAAGATTTCTATATAAAATGTAAAGATCAATATGGTCAGATACCTCCTGAAAAAGAGTGCAGTATAATAGCAAGACCATTTGAGATTTTCCAACTCCAATGAAATCTTTATAAAATATAATTGTTTGATTTAATCATGAATAAAAAGGGGGAAGGAATTAGAGGTCAGACAGAAATTTCATTTGGTGTTATTTTCTCAATACTATTAATAATAGTTTTTATAGCATTTGCAATTTATGGAATTACTATATTTCTGCATACACAGAGGATTGGACAACTTGGATTATTTAAAAACGATTTGCAAAAAGATATAGACAGCAGATGGGAAAGCACATCTGGTTCCACACCTGTAAGTTATTCTATTCCACAAAAAATAAAACAAGTATGCTTTGTGGACGATACTTATGAGAATATGGTTTTTGTTCCAGATGATTTTGATGGATATCTTCTGGAGAATGTGGATCTTACAAAAACAACAGTTCATTCAAGTACCCATCCAAAGTCACTTTGCATAGATGTTGTCAACGGAAAAGTCTCTATGACATTAAAGAAAGATTACAACGAACTTTTAGTAACAATTATAAAATAATATGATAAAAAATAAAAAGGGTGCTCTGGAATTTTCATTTGCATGGATTTTTGCAATAATTGCCGGTCTTTTTATTATATTTTTAGCAATATATGGAGTTATAAAATTTATAAATCTTGAAAATGCCTCGAATAATGCACAGACTGCGAAAGATATTGGTGTTCTAACTAATCCTCTGGAATCAAGTTTTGAAGCTCTAAAAAGAACTATGATGACCACACCAGTTGAAACTAGAATATATACAACATGCAGTAACAGCACTCTTTTTGGAGAACAAGAAATAAGAACCTCCCAGAAAGTATATAATAAGTGGAGCGAGGAAGGGGTGGATGTATCTTTTCAAAATAAATATCTATTCTCTAAAGATCCTGTGGAGGGAAAAAACTTTTATTTGTTTTCAGAACAATTTGAAGTCCCATTTAAAGTAGCTGATTTAATATATTTAACTTCAACGGATGATAAATACTGCTTTCTTAATTCTCCCAGCGACGTTGAAGATGAGATTAAAGCTTTGAAAGGAACTGAAGATTCTACAAATGAAAATTTCTTTCTGGAAACTAATAGCGTGGATTGCCCTGACGGAAGCATAGATGTCTGCTTTAAGAGAGGTGTGAGAAATTGTCCCATAGAAGTATATACAACCTCAAACTATGTTGTAAAAGATGGAAAAAGAATGTATTATGAAGGAAATGCTCTTATGTATGCTGCTATATTTTCAAATAAAGAGGACTATGAATGCCAACTTGACAGATTAATGGGAAGAGCAGAACAACTTTACAAGATATATGCTGAAAAGTCAAGATTTGTTTTCCAAAAGACAGGGTGTGATTCAGAAATGGAAGCTGATTTAATTGTAATGGGAAACATGATGAAGAACTTTCAAGGCTCTGATAGTCTCTCTCAGATTTATTCTTTAGCTGATGATGTAAACAAGGAAAACGAAAATGCGGAGTGCAGACTATGGTAATTATAAACAAAAAAAGTGGGCAGATGAAAATACAGCAGATGTCTTTTATGATTATTGCAGTATTTTTGTTCTTGGCAATGGTTGGAATGATGGTAGTTACAATAAAAATGTCGGATCTAAAGAACTCTGCTACAGCATTGGAAGAACAAAATGCAATGCTTCTTGTAACAAAGCTGGCAAACTCGCCTGAATTTTCATGCGGAGACGTTTATGGCACAGCAAAAACAGATTGTATAGACGAAGATAAAGTCATGACCCTCAAAGCAAACATAGACAGATATTCTAATTTTTGGGGAGTATCGAGCATAGAAATATTAAGAATATATCCTCCAAAGAACCCTCTGGCTAAGGATATTGAATGCACAAGTACAAATTATCCAAAATGCAATTTAATTACAGTTATGAGCGGTTCTTCAGATTTTGACAAATCAAATTATGTTGCATTATGCAGAAAAGAGAGATATAATGATGAATTTGTAAATACATGCGAAATAGCAAGATTAATAGTGGGGTACAAAAAAGTTCAGTAAGATGAAAAATAAAGATAAAAGAGGCCAGGAGGAAATGGTGGGGTTTGCTCTAATCTTAATTCTCGTAGCAGTTATATTTATAGTTTTTATATCAGTTTACATAAAAAGACCTGTTGAAAGAGTTACTGATTATGAAGTTAACAGTTTTGTTCAGGCTGTTCTACAATATACAACTCAATGCCAAGAAGAGAGCTTAGACAATCTTTCAGTTCAAAAGCTAATATCTCAATGCCAGGATAGAAATCCCTGCTACTATAAGGAAATGGACCCCTGTATTATGCTAAACAGCACAATCAAAGAGATAGCAAAGGAAAGCTGGAATGTTAAGCCCGGAAGCCCAATTAAAGGTTACTCTTTTATTATAAACACCTCTGAGGGGAATAATTTACCTCAAAAAATGTTTTTGAATATAACTGGGGGAGTAGTTACTAACAACTACAGAACTGGATTTCAACCCTTTGGAAATCCAAATGGTGAAAATATCATCATATTGTTTAATGCTTATAGCTAGAACCCAAACAATGTGTAAATTAGATTAAATCTTTATATTAATAACTATATTATCTACTACTAAGCTTGGCCTGTGACGGATTCTCTCTTTTGTCTTCTCTTCAATAAGCTCTATGAAACCAAACCTCTCAAGGAGCTTCACATCATCATTTACAGACTTAAATCCCCTCTTTAGCTTCTTAGCTAGGTCATATATTGAGATTGGCTTCTGGGTCTTTATAGTGTCTAAGATCCTTGCCTTTTCATTGCTCAAAAGCTGTCTCAGAGCCAGAATTCCTGAGAAATTGTAGCTATCTTTGGAAACTTCCGGAGTCTTAAATATAGAAAATGTTCCTTTGCTTTCTCTTATTGTTATTTCTCTTGTTTTACTTTTTGCCATTATCTTTTATATTATATTTTTATATTTACCGTCGATAAAATTGCAAGATTATACCATCTTTGGATATATATTCAGCACTTATCTATTAATATATAACATATATTACAATTATTTACCCTATATTAATAAAGGTTTGCTTTTGGGGCAAATTGAGGAATTATTTTGGAAGCTTTTAGACCCTCAAAAAGTGTGTTAATAGGATAGTGACAGCATAAGGTTTATAAATAAAACCATAGAATTTATGCTTACACTAAAAATTGGCGCTCTTTGGAGGGGCAAGCTTTTTAAAGCAAAATGATTTTTTGTATGTACACCTTTGGGGGTGCTCTTATAGGGAATAAGAACCTTGCAATGCAAGGAAAACCTTAAGACATTTCAATTGATTGGTTTCCCTATAACCAGGAGATTGGGATGAAAAAGGTTGTCATAGACAACATAATAATATAGCTGAAAGGAGGTTATAAAAATAATGAAATTTAATTTTAGAAAAATATCTGCAATCGCTGCTAGTGCACTAATGGCTGGTATGACTATGGGTATTGCTGCTGCTGCAAATTATCCTGCACCATTTGTGTCGGGAGGTGTTGCTAACGCTGCAATAGTTTATGGTACTGGAACTGGAGTTTCACAACTTGATTTAGTTCAGGCTGGAAATATTCAGGATTCATTAGGAACCTTCGTAAAAGGAGGATCAGTAACAGTGAACGGTGGAGAAGCTTTTAAATTAGAGAAGGCATCAAACAAATTCGACTATAACAATAATTTGAATTCAGTTTATGCTACTTTAGGTTCTAATAACCTAGTGAATTTTTTGGCTGATGGTACTTACAAAAGCGGAGACGTGGACCAGGACTATACACAAAAAATTACTCTAAGCAATAAGGCTCTATCTCTATTTGCAGATACTAATTATAACGATAAGGTACCAACACTCGGTTTCATGTGGACTAACGGTCAAAACATATTAGATTATGACTTAAAGTTTAGCACTGCAATTCCATTCAATGATTTGAATGACACTGAAATGCCTTTGTTAGGCGGAAAGTACTATGTACTTAGCTCAACAGCAGACAAGATTGTATTGTTAGATTCATCTAACAAAGTTGTAGTGACTGAGGGTGCTACTGGTGTTACAGTTGGAGATAAGACTGTTACACTTGAGTACATCGCTGATGGAAAAGTCAAATTTAATGTTGATGGCGAGATAACCGACACTTTATCACAGGATCAAAGTTATGAACTTAATGATGGTTCATATATAGTTGCTACAGATATAATGTACAACTCAAAAGATTCTGGGGTTAGTAGTGTAGAGTTTGCTATCGGACAAGGTAAAATAAGCCTTTCAAACGGAGATACAGTTGAGGTCAATGACAAGGCTGTAGATGGATTAGTTTCAACACTTACAAATGATGGTGGTTTAACTAACATAAACTTAGCTTGGAATTCAGATAGTAAAACTTACCTAACTGCAACAGATGCAATCACAATGCCTGTCTTCCCAACAATAAAACTTGTTTTCGGAGGAATGACATTCCCAGACAGTTCAGAGGCAGTTTCTCTAGATAATGGAGGAACAATGACTCTTACTATGGGTAACTATGAATTGCCAATCTTTTACAGTGCAGGTACAAACGGTGATAAGAGTACTTTGGGTGATTCAGACTATCCTTTGGTTACTGCTACAACTAGCATTACAAATAAGTGGGGATATTCTAACACCTCAGCAACTGGTGCTAATTCAAATAGTGCTAATACAAGTGCCTTGACTGGCGGTCTTGATTTGAAGGAAAACGATAGATTCATTGTAACAAACTTAGACAAAGATTTAAGTGATATTGATACTGCGTACTACGAGGTGGATAAAATTCACTGGGATGGTACAGATGTTTCAGTCCAATTGAAAGATTTAATTGGAACAAATGATTTAACGTTTGATTCAACATCAGATACACCAAGTGTAGGAAATATTGATATGTCCTTAGTTCAAGTAAATAGTACACACGTTTACTTGGCGTTTAGCGGAAGCGGAACAGTATCTTACAATACTGCAGTTTCTAAAACAGGACTAGAAGTTACTTTGCCAGCAAAGAATGATATCCAGACACTAGATTTATCTTCAGGCGGAGCAGGACAAGCTCTTACTTTCACTGAAGCAAATAAAGATGGTGACTTAGGAGCAGGCATGAAATTTACAGCTACTGTAGCTGCTACAAGTGCAAGCAATGATGATTTAGAAGTTACAGATACTAATGTAACAACATTAGAAGATTCTAGATCAAGCAAAGTATACATGGGATATGTTCCTTCAGATTTGGCTTCAAAAGTAACATTTGACAAGTCAGGTGATGAGAATACATTCGATATTGCCTATTATGGTACAGAAGCAACTGCAGACGTACAAGTTATTGGTGGCGTTTCTACTACTTCATCAGGTTCAAATGTTCTAGGAAACATTCTTGTAAAGGACTCAGAAGTAAGTAGTGTAGCTACAAAGAACTTAATCGTTGTTGGTGGAAGCTGTATAAACTCAGCTGCTGCTGCATTGGTTGGTGGCGCTAAATGTGGTGCTGCATGGACTACTGCAACTGGTATTGGAACAGGGCAATTCTTGATAAAAGGATATGCTACTTCAACACTAACAAGCGGAGTTGCTTTATTGGTTGCTGGTTACGACGCTGAAGATACTGTTAAAGCTACAACATACCTTACAAATAAGGTTGTTGATACAAGTAAGACCTACCAAGGTACTACTACAACAGAAACAGCAGTTGTAATTGACTAAACACAATTTTTACTTTTTCTTTTTATTTTTCTTTTTTTTAACATCCTGGCGGTAGCTTTAGTAAAAAGCACCTTTGAGAAAATAGAAATATTTTCAGATATTCGTATAACGAAAGGTCTTATCCTAATGTGAGAAAATTTAAATAACCTCATTTTTTATTAATATAGGAAAAATAACTACAATGAAAGCAATAGAATCAAAGGAAGATATAGAGAAAAGGAAAAGGAAAAACCAGTGGATAATAGGAGGAATTCTCATAATTGTAATGCTTGGAAGCACATTTGGATATGCATTTTATCAATTATCTGGAGATAAAACAGATACTACAAAATTTTCCTACAATGGTTATAACTTCCTCGATGAAAATGGATTCTGGACAACAACAATTGGGGGCTATAAATTTATGTTTAAATATAATCCAAGTCAAGTTGAGAGAATTCAAACAAAATTAAATTATTTAAGCAGTTATTCAGGGGTTCCTCTTTACGTATCTTCTGATGATTATATAGCCGCATCTGAAATTTATCAGAATTTGGGAAGTGTGGTTCAAAGATTTCAGGGAGCTTGTCTCATCAATGATACAAACTGTCAGGAGAACTGGCCAATAAAGGATTGCTCAAACAATTTCATAATAATAAGACTGGCAAATGAAAGCAAGATATACCAAGATCAGAATTGTGTATTTATAGAGGGAAAACAGGAAAATATAACTCAGACAACCGATGAATTTCTATTCTGGATAACAGGAATAGAGAAGTAAAAAATTAAAATTGTTCACTCTGCAATGCTCAGAAACAAGTATCTTCGCATAGAGAAGTGAATTCGTAAGCAAGCGGAATAAAAAATAATGGCAGAAAGTAAAAAGGTGAAAAAAACTAACAAAAAGAAGGAAGAAATCCATGAGATTTATGAAGTTAAAAAAAATGGAAAAGAAGAGATAGTTGAGAAAGAAGGAATAATAAAAGAAGAGGTCATAAAAGAAGGACAAAAAAAAGAAGAAAATAAAATGATGATAAGCATATTAATTTGTTTGGGATTTCTTTTATTGTTTGTACTACTCTATTTTCTTGCAGTAAGATCTTCAACTCACTTCCAATACGACGGAGTTAAATTTACAGTTATAAAACAGGGGCAGTTAACACTCTATCAAACTTCTTTTCCTGTGATTTATAAAGGAAACAAATCGGTGTATAATATCTATCTGAGAAATGACCCAAGGAAGCTGGGTAAAGAAGTTCCTGCTCCTAACACACCAGTTTCTATTGCTAATACTGTTGTTAATATTACTCAGGAGTTTAATTGCAATGGAGATCAAGTAATTGCAATTGCCAATTTAGTTAATCTATACGGAGCTATAGGAAAAAAGATTATAAGAGACGAAAATGCAAGCTGTGATCCTCTTGGAAGATATATGTATCTTGTTATAGAGCTAGGAAATGAGACGAAAGTGGAGAAAGTCGGACCTAATTGTTATAATATTGATATAAACAAATGTCAAATACTAGAGGGAACAGAAAGATTTATTGTGGAAATGCTTGCTCAGATAAATTCTAACCCTCTCAATTAAGATAGATATTATTTAATATTTTTTAACATTGCCTTCAGGTCTGAATAGAAAGGAATCTCTTTTATATTGAACTTCTTAACTTCAAGGAACCAAATTCCAACAACAAGGATTATACTTCCAATATACCAGGAAAGCTTATGGCTTATGTCAAATAAATTCGGTCTCAAAACAAAGATAGTAGCTAGAACCACTATTCTTACAATATTAACAATTAAAAATGAAACAAATGCAAATGAAATCATCTTTACTCTCTTAGAAAACTTAAGATTGGGAATTGAAAGATTAAAAATAAGCAAAAGATAATAGGCAGATCCTGCCACACAGGCATTTACAATCTCAATTGGAGAGGGATAATTTCCAACAAATATAACATCTCCTGCAAGAGTGGCCCCAAAAAATAATTTAATAAGAAGATAAACTGGGTAAATAGTTAGAGGGGTAAATATAAAATAAAAAATCCAAAAACTTGGCAGGGCAGTTATTATAAGGATAAAATATCTTAGAAAAATAGAATATATAATGTTTCTCCTCTTTTTCATGATATACAAAGCAAAAATGTGTTTAAATAATTTAAGTATTCTTAAAAACATTAAGCATAGTTTAAGAAATTAAGTTATCTTATATTATCTAAAGATAAAATCACATGACCGTGCTTATGGTTAATTAAACTCTCTATAGGAACAATATTAATCAGATATGCTATTAATTAAATAAAACAAACAATCTTATTTCTTAGATATCTTTACTGCAACTACAATTATCAAGATTAAGAGTATCAGACTAAGTATACCTAATCCCCAAGCATACTTGTTATTTCCTGAAAATAAATTTCCGAATACTCCTGTGCTCTTTGTTACTTCAACCTGAATAGGCTGACTAAGAATTTGCTGGTTCTGTGAAAGAACATCAAGATTGAATAAATTTGTTCCTAGAGCTGCCTTATCTACGTTGAATGTTAATAGAACATCTCCTGAATCTCCAGCGTTAAGAGTTAATGAACTTTTATCAAGAGTTGCTGATGATGCCCAATTTGAGTAATCAGTAGCACTTAAATCATAAGTTGTAACTTTATTTCCTGTGTTTGTTATTGTTGCTTTAACAACCATTGGTTTTCCAGCTTCTCCACCAGAATCTAAAACTGCAACTACTGAAGCTTTAGCAACAGCACAATTTCCCTGGACTGTTATAGGAAGAGTGAAAACTGATTTATCACCATTTCCGTTCTTGTAAACATCGTCATTCTTGTCATAAACAGTAAAAGTAAGTGTGTAATTCTTCTCCTGAAGACCTTCTGGTAATGTTAATAATTGACTAAAATCTGAACTGTCAAGAGAATCTACATCTCCAATGTCTATTTTCACATTATTAAGTCCTAGATCTTTATTATAAACTTCAGCATAAACACTCTTCTGATTACTTGAACCAATATTCCATGCAGTTCCTGAAAGCTGAAAATCAGAATCACACTGAACAGTTGCTGGAACCTGAAGATCGCTTAGGATGACAAAATTTCTATCAATTATTAATTTTCCTGTATTTGAATCACTTGCACATGTAGTAACTCCATCATTTGTTCCACCTGAGATATCTCCAGTAGCCCTTGCGTATAAAATATAATCTCCCTTTTTCAAATCTTTTAAATTTTCATCCATATTATTATCTAAAGTAAATGTAACTGTAGTTGTTTGCTCATCATCACTAGATAAATCAAAATTATCTTCTTCACTTACACCAATTGCCCATGTTTTTGACTGAACATCATATAATCCCCATTCAAGAGAAATACTGTTAATATCTTCGTTTCCTCTATCTCTAACTCTAATATCAAATGTAACTTGATCAAGTGGATACCATTCATTATTGCTTCCAAGACTATTGCTTCCTATTACATCGACATTTTCTATAGTTGTAGTTAAATCTCCTGCATTATTATATTCACAAAATGTTGATGCAGTAAAAGGAATATTATATGTTACAGCTCCTGAAAGACTTCCTGTTGCAGTTAGAACATCATTGTATGTATTAAGAAATTCAAAATTAAATCCAGACTGAACAACATAAGTTACATTAACAACCTTTGAAGGGTTTGTAGCTGTGTTCAAAATTACCTGTGCAGGCGATAAAGAAAATATAACACTGTTTCCAGAACTATCAGTAACTGAAGGCATATTCAAACTAACAGTTTCGTTCTGATCGCTCATAACAGTTAAACTAAAAGAACCACTTGTTTGAGAAAGTGTAGTTACTGAAGGAGTTAAAGTGATTGTTGCACTTGCTAATCCTATTAAGAATACTACCGCAAAAACGCTTGCGAACAAAAGGTTTAATTTTTTGTTTGTCATTTTGTAATCATTCCAGAGTTACTATGGTTTATAAATATTTCTATTTTTGAGAATATATCTGTTTTTTCAAAAATTCACGTAAAATTTAATTAAAAAATATTTATTTCCCATTGCTGTATCTAAATTCCAAAAGTTTATATATTTTAAGAACTAGCCTATCCTGTAAAAATGGTGTTGAAATCTCACGAAAATTTTGTAGGAGCATGGATTTTTCTTACGGGAGTAATTTTAGCTGTGATTATAGGCATTGCAGCCACTTTTTTTATTCCTATATCCAGAATATCAATCTATAGTTCTCCAATATATGCTGTGCTTGTCATTCTTGGAATAATCGTAGGAATGAAGATAAATGTCTCAGGCAAAGACTCTCAAACATTCCTGATTTCAAGTGCAGTTCTTGTTATAGTAAGCAAATTTGGAATGGAAAGCGTTACTGGCTCTCTAATAGGAATAGGAGTGGGAGATTTAGTATCATCAGTATTCGGAGCCCTTTTAGTACTATTTGTGCCTGCTACAATAATAGTAGCATTAAAGACCTTGTTCTCAATTACTAATGTTTAAGCTTTCAGAGTGCTATATATAATCGGTAAATGAGTAAATTAAACAAATTGCCTGTATTATGTATTATAATAGGAGAAAGTTAAATTAGCTGGATAAGGGAGGTTATATTATAATAGGCAATAACTGGTAAATATCTATTACAAGCAATCCGTCTTTTAAAAATCTAATAAACAACTGTTAAAGATAATTAAAGAAATTTCATACTTAAACATCTTTTGTAAATGTAAACTTCTTCTTGTCAAAAAGAAAACAATTAGTAATCATCAAACTTATCTTTTGGTTCTGCTTTTGGCCTTTCTACCTTCTGTATTCTTGCGAAAGAAGGTGTTGCTATAACTAGATTCTCGCCAAATCCTGCAATTGTTCCCTCAAGAGCATCTGTAGTCTTCTTAAGCTTTGAAATTGCTCTTTTTAATTCAATAGGGTCTTTTTGCTTCAAAGTCTTAATGTCAACTATAGTAATTGTGTAACCTTCTCTTAAAGCATTAAGAACTTCGTTTATATCCTCATATTGCTTTAAAGTGAAAAGTTTAACCATCACTTTGTGATCCTTTTCTTCTTTGGTTAAATCGATTTCGATGTATTCATCGCCATCTTTTCCACCAGACATTGAAAAAGCTTTTTTTAATTTTTCAAACACCATAGTAAAATTATAATTGAGATATTTATAAAGATTTCGGATTTTTTTTGTATATTTTAAATCTAAGCTTTCAAACCATCATCTCTTATTTTTTCTATACGATCTGTAAGAGCAACTTCCTGTTTTTCAAGATTTTTCATTCTCAATTCAAATATTTTTATTTTGCTGAGCATTTCTTCCTTAATTTTTGATTTTTCGGACCTAATCATAATCTGTCCTATGACTTTGTAAACTTCATCTCCAGAATTTTCAAGTTCTTTAAGAGCTTCCTTAGTTTCGGATAATTCCATCTGAAATGCCTGCTTTTGATAAAGAATATTCTGCAAGCCCTGTTCTAAAAATTGTATTTCCTGAACACTTTCGTCTTTCATATGTTACTCCTATTCAGCCTTGATTAATTTTACTTTTGTCCTTGGCTTAAAAAAGATTTTGCTTCCGCAAAAAGGGCAAAGAAATCTTTTTTCAAGGTTCTTGTCTGTAACTTTCTTTCCGCATTTAAAACACTTGTAAGTTGCCATTTTATAGACTGTAAGTATCTCCTGCAAATTTTTTATCACATTTTGGACATTTCCATATTCCATTAGATAATCTTTTTACGCCGAATTTTTTACAAAAAGGACATTGTTGTCTTATTTTTTGTTTAGATTCAACCTGAACTAGTTTGTCTCTAACTTTCTTACCATATCTAGCTCCGAATCTTCCTGCAGATTTTGTTTTTTTTGATTTTGTTGTCATTTTTTTATTTACAGTTTCTTAAGCATAAGTGGGACTACCCGGATTTGAACCGGGATCGCGAAGTCCCAAACCTCGAAGGCTAACCAGGTTACCCCATAATCCCATTACAAAAAAAGAGCTAATTTCAATTTATAAAGTATTTGATTGATAAATTTACTTTTTCTTAGCCGGCTCTTTAGCTTTTGCTACGGCAGGGGCTGCCTTTGCTACAACAGGTGTTGCTGCTGCAGTTGCTGCCGGAGCTGTTCCCGTCGCTGCTGTTGCAGGGGTTGCTGTTGCTGCTTGTTCAGCTGCTTCCTTAGCTGCCTGTTCTTGCTTTAATATTAACTCTTGTTTCTTTTGAACTTCCTTGAAATAATCATCCAATACTTTTTTCTTTTCCGGAGAAGTAACTGTTTTTACCTGTGCAATTTCTTTGTCATATTTTCCTGCTGTAATATCCTTTTCAGTTTCTTTTGCAGGTTTATTCTCAATATAAACACCTAAACTTACACAAGTTCCTGCAACAACCTTTACTGCTGATTTCATATCTTTGCATAATAAATTTTGCATCTTTGTCTTTGCAACAGAAATTATTTGCTCTATCGAAGCATTTGCAATTACAGTTTTAAGCTGCATTCCAGAACCTTTGCTAAGTCCCAATTCTTTCTTAAGTAATTCTGAAACTGGAGGAGAGAATATCTTTACTTCAAATTTCTTCGTTTTAACATCTATATCTAATTCTACAGGAACTTTTAATCCATTAAAATCCGAAGTTGCCTCATTTATTTTTTGTATAACTTGATTTATAGGAATTCCAGCTGGACCGAGTTTTTGGCTCAATGCAGGTCCTGGCTTCATTGCCCCACCTTCTGCTAAGAGTTTAATCATCATTTTATTAATTTTCTCCTTGGTTTTCTGCGTCTTCACGTCTTATAACTTTAATGTTATCTATTTTAACTGTGACAGGTAATGGAACTACTGCTCCAAATAAGCTGACAACTACCTCTTCCTTTTGTTTGTCTATTCTTAAAACTTTTGCTTTTTCACCTTTAAGTGTTGAACCTATCATTTCAACAATATCTCCTTCTTTTATAGAAACACTTTCTATTGTTGGTTGGACCATTCCCTGAATTTCTGCATATTCTATTGTCTTCCCTATAATTCCTTTAACATAAGGTAAATTGAAAACTGCTTCTTCTGCAGATTCTCTGTCTTCTGATTCAAGAAAAATATATCCTCTTAATCCATGAGGTCTTAGAACAGAATATACATTAAGATTTTTTTTCTTTGCTCTATCTGAAATCATATCGACGGCACGCTCTTCCTTGTTTGTTGTTACTTTTATAATAAATATCATTTTATTTTTGTTTTATACTATTATTTTGTTCCAACTACCTCTTAATATCTAAGAAGTAGATATTAATTTATAAAATTGTGTGTTTATAAAAGTTTGGTTATCTGATTCTTAAAGAGTTCTTCAAGATTACCTTTTTCCTTACTTGAAGGATTGATATAATATGGTATATTTATAATTAATTTCATGTCTTTATCGAAAGTATACCCATTAAATCCTACAAGAGAAAAACCCCATAAAAGAGAACTTGGTTTATTTATCAAAATAGACCATCCACTTTTGAGCCTTACTTTAGGAGCTCTCTCTCCTATATAAATCCCTTTGTACTCCTCATCTTTTATCTTTACATCATAAACTTGCCCATAATTTAAAGCATAATCCATAAAAAACAATTATATATTAAATTAATAAAAATATGTGTAATATACTTAATTATGCACCAGATGCAGCAGCTAATGTATTGTTTCCGAAAAGACTCATAATTATTGAAATAAGAAATCCAAGAACTCCCAATATTCCAATTCCTATTGCAGAGACTTTTGCTGTAAGCTCAAATTCTTTTTTTGTTGGCTTTTTCAAAACCTGCCAAACTCTCTTACACTTTAGGAAAAATGATTTTGCGTTTTCTAACATAATATTATCAGAATGAAAGGGTTTTTAAAATTATTTAATCCTCAAAGAATTCTATTCCTAATTCTTCTTCAATCTCTTTGTGTTTCAAACTCTCAAGAGATTCACTATGTCCTAAAATCTGGGCAGACTTAACTCCTGTAACAATAAGAAGAACTCTTATTGATTTATCCATATCTTCAGCTATCTGAGCTCCACCTATTAGTTTAGCATCGGGGCTTAATCTATCTCCAACTGTGCCAATAATTGTTTTATATTCGTCGAGACTCATATTAGAACCACCTATAACATTTACCAAAGCACCTGTTGCATTTGAAATATCCACGTCAAGAAGAGGATTATTTATTGCTTTTTCAACAGCTTCAACAGCTCTGTTCTGGCTATCTGATTCTCCCATCCCTATCAAAGAAACTCCTCCATTTACCATTACTGCTTTAACATCTGCAAAATCAAGATTTACTAAACCTGTTTTTGTGACTAACTCTGTCACACCCTTAACTGCATTTGTTAAGACTTCATCTGCAATTTTGAATGCAGTTTGAAGAGGCAAATCAGGAGCTAACTCTAGAAGTTTATCATTTGGGATTACTATAAGAGTATCAACGATTGATTCTAATTTTTCCAAACCATTCATTGCATTTTCTATTCTTTTCTTTCCTTCAATTGTGAAAGGCAATGTAACTATGGCTATTGTAAGGGCTCCTGCCTTTTTTGCTATTGCTGCAACAACTGGTGCTGCACCTGTTCCTGTTCCACCACCCAAACCGCATGTTATGAAAATCATATCGCTTCCTGTAATTCTCTTTTTTATCTCAGCTTCAGACTCTTTAGCAGCTTCCTGTCCTACCTGAGGATTGCTTCCTGCACCCAGTCCCTGAGTTAATTCTTTACCAATTAATATTTTTTGATCTGCATTGGCATAAAGCAAATCCTGAGCATCTGTATTTATTGCTATCAATTCTCCACCTTTTATTCCAATCTCTCTCATTCTGCTCAGAGAATTATTTCCTCCTCCACCTATTCCCATTATCTTTATCTTTGCAGACTGCTTTTTAAGAAGCTCTTCAAGTTCCTGATCAATATTGTGTAAATCTGAAGAAAGTGAGTCATAACCATCATCCTCTTCATGTGAATTTGCCATAAGTGAGAAAGGTTATTTTGGTTTTTAAGGATTGTTGTTATTTTTTGAAAGGTTAGGTGGATTATTCAGAATTATCAAATATATTCTCAATTTCTTTCTTTCCTTCTTTCTTTTCTGCCTTCACTTCTTCTTTTTCTTCCTTAACCTCTGTCTTAGGCTTAGAAGGTTCTATTTCCTTAACTTCCAAATCCAGCCCAATCATTTCCTTGAACTTATCCTTAAATAATTCAATAAAACTTTTGAATTGTTTATCTGTTTCAATTATAAGCTTTTTGTCTTTAATTTCAAACTTAAAATCTCTTCTAAACAAGAATTCATTCAATGCACTTACTTTTTCTTTTATATCCTCAATTTTTCTAGTAACTTTTATATTGTATACAACTTCCTTTCCAGCAAGAGGATTGTTAAAATCAACCATTACTCTTCCACCAGATACAGTAAGAACTTTTCCTAATTTATTATCAAATGTTAAAACAGCTCCTGGAACTGGATTTACTTTATGTTCTATAAAAATCTTAAGGGGAACCATCTGAACCAAAGAAGTATTTCTAGGACCAAATGCTTTATCTGGCTGTAAGGCAATTTCATAACTCCCTACATCTTTTTCTATAAGAAATTCTTCAATACCATTTAGAAACATGTCCTGGCCAAGACAAAATACAAACGGCTTTGCTGGTTGGCTTGAATTTAATTTTTTTAACTCTTCTGCAATATTAGAATCAAAAACCTCTCCATCCTTTATTCTCCCTGTAAATTCAATTTCAATGAAATCATTTTTTGCAAATGTCATGGAAATTCTTAAGTAAAAACGTTTATAAATGTATTTTTTTTGTGTATGTTATGGTGTTAAAAATAATTGATGCAGTAGAAGCTAAGGTTGGAACAAATATTCTTGTTGATGGAGTTCCATGTACAATAAAAAGCATAGATATTTCTAAAACAGGAAAACATGGACATGCTAAGTGTAGAATAGAAGCTGTTGGAATAATCACAGGTTTAAAAAAAGTTTTTGTAGTTCCTGGACATGATAGACTTGAAGTTCCAATAGTAGATAAAAGAAAAGGACAAGTCCTTTCAAAGGCAGATGGAAAAGTAAGCTTGATGGATTTGGAAAGTTTTGAAACTATAGAAGTTGCTTGCCCTGATTCTGCTGTTTTTGAAGAACTTATGGAAAACGGAAATTGCGAATATTGGGATGTTGAAGGTGAAAAATTAGTAAAGAGGAAATTATAAAATGGCGAAAATACCTGAAGCACAAAATAGATTATTCAAGAATGTTTTTGTATGCAAGAATTGCAAAAGCAAAGTAAAAGCAGATGTTCAAAAAATCTTAAAAGGAAAAGTTCTGTGCAGAAAATGTGGGAAAAAAGCTTTTAGACCTTTGAAAAAGAAATAAACCTTCTATATAAAACGATAAACCACCAGACTTTTAAACCTAATTTTACTTTAAACACTGAGGGAAAAAATGAATTTTATTGCTGTTGATTTGACTTTACTTGGATTATTTGTAATTTTTATTGCAATTTTTCTCTACAGAAAAAGAAAAAACCTAAAGAAAGAAGGATTACTATTTTTATACAAAACTACATGGGGAATGAAATTAATAGACAGAATAGGAAAGAAATACAAAAAAACACTTGGTTTTCTCAGCTATGTTACAATAGTAGTTGGATACATTCTTATGGCTTCTATGCTCTATTTGTTTGGTAAAATAGTCTATATCTACATTGCATATCCTTCAATAGTAAGAGCGATAAAAATCCCTCCTATAACTCCTCTAGTTCCATATCTACCCCAAGCTTTCAAGTTAGATTTTCTTCCTCCATTTTATTTTACATATTGGATAATCATTTTAGCTGTAATTGCAATAACTCATGAATTCATGCACGGAATTTTTATGAGAAGGCATGGAATAAAAATAACTTCCACTGGATTTGGATTCTTTCCATTTTTCTTTCCTATATTTTTAGCAGCATTTGTTGAGCAGGATGAAAAGAGCATGGAAAAAGCCAGCCCATTCAAACAAATGGCAGTTCTTGCAGCGGGAACATTTGCAAATGTTATAACTGCTATAATATTTTTTGGAATAATGGTGTTGTTATTTGCAACTGCCTTTGTTCCATCAGGAGTAGCATATAATACATATTCTTATTCTGCAGTTAGCTTTGCAGGAATAACTTCTATGAATAATATAACGCTCCATAATGCAACTTATAGTACTCTATTAAATCTATCAAAAGAAACTGGATTGAATACTATAACATACAAGAATAATATATATTTAACAAATAAAGCTGGACTACTGGAGCAGGAGAACGCAACAAATTATCTTTTCCTGTACGATGATTCTCCCGCCATAAGAGCGGGAATTGACGGACCAATAGTAAAGTTTAATGGAAAACAACTAACAGATTGGGCATCGCTTGGAACTGAAATTGCAAAATATTCTCCCGGAGATAATGTCACTATAACAACAAAAATAAATAGCACAATAATTACAAATTATAATATCACATTAGGAAAGGATCCAACCAATTCTACAAAAGCTTGGATTGGAGTCGGATATGCTGAAGTAAAAAGCAGTGGAGTCTTTAGACAGATAATTGACGGATTATCTTCATTCAAGAAAAAGTATATTTATTATCAGCCTAGATCAGAAACATGGTTGTTTGTATACAATCTCATCTGGTGGCTTGTTTTAATAAGCATAAGCGTTGCTCTAATGAATATGCTTCCTATGGGAATATTTGATGGTGGAAGATTCTTCTATCTAACAATATTTAGTTTAACAAAGAGCAAAAAGAAAGCTGAACTCTGGTTTAAGATATCCACAAACTTCTTGCTATTCCTTTTCTTATTGCTCATGGTTTTCTGGGGTATTAGCTTCATAAAATAAATGCAGTTTAGAAATATTAAGTTGAACAATGTTTAGTTGTTATATTATCTAAATCTATGTTTATATTGATAACTACATCTTATTCCCAATTAAAGCAGAATCAATTAGTCTTTTAAAGATTACAAAATTAAAACAATCATGTTACAAAAAAATGTAAAAGAATCTCTTGAAAAACAGCATTATAAAATTGTTGGAAAAAATGAACATTCAGCTGTTCAGATTTGCAGATGGACAAAGAAATCTCTGAGAGATGAAGGAGTTTGTTATAAGGAAAAATTCTATGGTATAAAATCACATTTATGCTGTCAAATGACTCCGAGCTTATATTGTCCAAACAAATGTGTTCATTGCTGGAGAGCCATAGAATACACAACGGGAGATAAAATTCCTGGTAAAATTGACTCCCCTACTGAAATTATAGAAGGTTGTATAAAAGCTCAGAAAAAACTTCTTGAGGGATTCAATATAGATATAAAATCAAAGAAGAAACAACTAAGCAGGGCAGACCAGAAAAAACTCAAGGAAGCGCAGGAACCTATGCAATTTGCTATATCCCTTTCTGGAGAACCTACTGTTTATCCTCATATTGGAGAGCTTATAGCTGAACTAAGAAAAAGAGGAAAAACAAGTTTTTTGGTCACGAATGGTTTGTATCCTGAAAAACTTAAAGAATTACAAAAGAAACACCAACTCCCTACACAATTATATATTTCTATAAACACCTCTAATGAAGAGTTATACAATAAATTTCATAGAAGCACAATAAAGAATGCATGGAAAAAATTGAATGAAACATTAGAGCTTCTTCCAAAATTAAAAGGAAAAACAAGAACTGTTTTTAGAATGAATTTAGTAAAGGACCTTAATATGTTTCCTCAACAAGCAAAAGAATATGCACAATTAATAAAGAAATCCTCCCCAATGTTCATTGAAATTAAAGGCTTCATGAGTGTTGGCTTTGCAAGAGAGAGATTAGGATATGAAAGAATGCCAACTAATAAAGAAATGGAAGACTTCATAGAGGTTTTGTTAAGAGAATTACAAAAAATAAATCTAAATGAATACAAATTATTAGATGATCATGAATTCTCGAGAGCATATGTGTTAGGAAAAGACAAGAAAGAATTGAAGATAAAACCAAACCAGATGTAGATTAAATTGCAATAATTCTTTTAAACAAAGATATTCCTAGATAAGAATGGTAAAAGTGAATATGGAAGGAATTTTAGAAATAGAATGCCCAAATTATAATAAATATTTCATGGAATCCTTAGAATTAGCAAAATCTCCTGAATTAAAAGTTTCAATATTTTTAGGAGAAAATCCTGCACAAGAATTCTATGATAAAAAGAAAAGCCAAGAGGAATGCACGCAAATAGCCTGCGGGCTAAAAAGAATTACTGGTCAATGTTATCAAAGAAATAATTGCTTGTATAATTCAATCAAATTATAATAAATAAACTGTCTCTAAATGTTAATATCACAAAACTTATAATCCCCCCTTATTTCTGAGTGTCCTATGGCATGGAATTTGTACGAAAAAGAGAAATTCCTTGAGCCACTAAGATTCTCAAACGGTAAAACTCAGGAGGATGTGGTAAAGGAAGTGATTGCTTCTATAAAAGAAGGAAATAAGATAATATTTATTCACGGAAAATGCGGAACTGGAAAATCTGCAATAGCATTGAATATTGCCAAAGAGCTTGGAAAGAGTTCTATAGTTGTTCCAAGCAAAGCTCTTCAGCAGCAATACAAAAGAGATTATGAAGATAACAAATATATTCTCAATGATAAAAAGAAAAAATTAAAGATTTCTGTAATAACAGGAAGAAATAATCATAAATGCAAATTCCTTGAAGATAATAAGAATGCAATTCCTTCCCAAAGGCAGGAAACCAATTCAAAATTGTATGATATATTTGAAGGTAAGAGAGAGAAATTAAATGAAATGATTGCAAAGGATTTATCTGCAGACAATAAAAATATTCCCTGCAAGATTGAAATAAAAGATAAAAATTCACAGAGAATAAGGGAATATCTAAGCCAGAATAATAAAATAAATCCAAAACACTTTGATAAAATATCTGATATAAAAAGAATGACAATTGCTCCAGTCTGTCCGTATTGGAGTCCTGTTGTTCCTGAAGAATATGATTTAAAGAATATAGAATTTGGAGAGAAAAGAAAATACAAGGGACTTCAAAATAAAACCTTCTTCTTTTATCAGAGAAAACCAGGATGTGCCTTTTATGAGCAGTTTAATTCTTACATAGATTCGGATATTATTGTATTTAATTCTCTCAAATACAAACTTGAGAGTGCTCTCAATAGAAAACCACTCACGGAAGTTGAAATAATAGACGAATGTGATGAATTTTTAGATAGTTTTTCAAATCAAAGAAGCATAAATATTGACAGACTTCAAAATTCTCTTGGGCATGCTGTTATACATAATGAGGAAAGTTTTCAGATTATACATGAAATAAATGAAATATTAAATCACCTAAAGAAAAATGGGAAAACATATGAATTGATAAAAAATAAAGAGATTGTAGAATTAAAGAAAACAGGATTATATGACCTCTTTAAGATATTCCTTAAAAATTCTGAATTCATGAACGAAATAGATGAAGAAAGCTATGTATATGATGTTGAGAATAGTATAAAGATGTTTGAACAATTTCTTGAAGAAACTTATGTTTTATTTGAGAGAAAAGATGATAACTTAACTGCAAACATTGTTACAATAAATCTTGCAAAGAAGTTCAAGGAAATGGTTAGTAAGAATAAAATTATTGTGCTTATGTCAGGAACTCTCCATTCAAAAGAAGTTCTTTCAGATATATTTGGAATAGAGAAGTTTAAAGTAATAGATGCAGAAACTGAAAATCCTGGAGAAATAAAAATACTCAGAACAGGGAAGGAAATGGATTGCAAATATTCTAATTTCTCTTCTGGAAAAGCAGATAGAAGAAAATATTTAGAAGCTCTTGACAAATGTATAGAGATTGCAAAGAAACCAATATTAGTTCATGTAAATAGCTTTGGAGATTTACCCGATAAGTTCGAGAAAGATAAATATAACTTAGGCAACACAATCACAAGAGAAGAATTAATAGAAGCACAAAAAGAAGATAAAGAAAATACTATAATAAAAAGATTCAAGGACGGAGAGATAGATATTCTCTTTTCAACAAAATGCTCAAGAGGGGTTGATTTTCCTGGGGATGAATGCAGAAGCATTATATTTACTAAATTTCCAAACCCAAATGTTCAGGATGCATTCTGGAAAATATTAAACAGAACAAATCCTCAAAAATACTGGAGCTTTTACAAGGACAAGGCAAGAAGAGAAATATTGCAAAAAATTTACAGGGGATTGAGATTTAAGGAAGATGAAGTATGCCTTATGAGTCCTGATTCAAGAGTATTAGATTTCTTTGAAGAAAAGCATGAAGAGATTTTTAAATAAGTTATCTGCAACAGAGGTTATATACAATTGAATATAAGAGTTGAACAATGTTGATATTTTACTACAATAACTAATTAGCACATGAAGAATTTTTAAATAACAACCTCTTAGATTAATTATGGATATTATATCTCATGCTCTCTGGAGTAGTGCTTTATTCAAATCTATAAATTTAAAATTAAAAAAGAAAAGATTCAATTTCTGGTGGGCAGCTTTCTGGGGAACATTCCCAGATGTGTTTGCATTTGTTATTCCATACATAATATTCTTCATTATAATTATCTCTCAAAATGGATTTAATATTAAAAACTTAATTACAACAATTAAATCTCCTGCTTATGAAAGCATTATTGTAATTTTATATAGCATAAGTCACAGCCTTGTAATATTTGCAATAGTATTTCTTCTTGTCTGGCTTATATTCAGAAAACCAATATGGATTTTATTCGGATGGCTTTTGCATATTCTAATTGATATACCAACGCATACAATCGGACATTTCGCAACACCAATGTTCTGGCCAATATCAAACTTTAAGATAAATGGATTAATTTATTGGAGAGAGCCTTTATTCATGATAATTGATATTATTGCATTGATAATAGTTTACTGGATAATATTAAGGAAAGAAAGACAACTTAAGAATAAAAGAAGATAAAAGTTAATGAAATAAAAGACGATTAGTGTTCTCAAAGCCAAAAGCTCCAAGAATCTCCTGAGCCATTCCAAAATCTTTATCTGTATGGATATCTAAAAGCATTTCCTTGAATTCTTTTGGTGAAGGAAGCGAAGAAAGAGTTTTAACAGAATCTACTAAAGAATTGAATAAATCTTCTCTACAAGCAGGAATTCCTATGTTAAAATGGCCGTGTAATCCATAGTTATAAGCTGCAGTATCCAAAGTTATACTTCTTATCATTAATGTGTCCTCAAAAGTGTTTGGTTTGCCAAACAATCTCACAACTTTTCTTTCAAGGTATTTTGGAGGATTAGCAATATTAAAATCTCTGTAATACCAAATAGGATTTGAACCAAATTCTTCAGTAACTACATGCAAACCATTTTCTTTTGCATAATCATTAATTCTTTTAATACCTGCAAGATATTGTGTTAATAAAACTGTTCCAGAAAAATCTCCTTCTTTCTTAAAAGAAGCATAGTCTTGGCAGGAACAAGACAAGACGTTAAAATAATTATCATTAAAAAACTTTGAATCAGAGTTATATCTGCACATAACAATGCCATCACTAAAACCCTTTGTCTTTGAAATCCTGTATTCTCCCATTGGCTTGTCTTCTTTTTTCCCCATAAAAGAAAGATAATCTACTTCTTTAAAAGAATTATTGTGATAAAAGACTGGCTCACTTCTTTGTTATCTTCATTAAATATTCTTCTCTGCCACCCTCGTCTTTTATCTCTCCGTAAGTCTCAAAACCCAATTTTTTATAAAGACCAACTGCAGGAAGATTATCCTTGTAAACACTCAAATAAATTTCTTTTAATTTTAATTCTTTAAATGCAAAATTAAGAAGCAATTGAGAAGCTTCTGTTCCAAAACCTTTTCCTGAGTTCTTTCCTATCATAATTGAAATTTCAGGAAGACCGTTGAATTCTTCGCTGTCAAAGAGATTTATATCTCCTAGGGGTTCCTTTGTCTCCTTGTTCAGTATGCAAAAAGTCATATTCTTGAAATCTTTTTTCCATTCATCATGCATTTCTTTTATTTCTTCCCAGGTGTATTTTGTTCCTTCCTCTCCTAATTTACGTTTTAAATCTTCATTTGAAATCCATTCTAGATACAATTCATAAAATTCATTAGAATCAGGGATTATATCTAAAATTACTTTTTCCCCAACTATTTGAGGAAGTTCGTTCTTGTGTTTTTTATTATATGCTTCTACTGTATAAACTTTGCTGGATTTAGAGGTCTTAGATTTCATTATATTTTATATTGATTAAAGATTAAAAAGCTTTTGAAAAGAACAACTTAATGTTAACTTAATTCCTCTTCTACTTTCATACCCAAATCATCTCTAAGAAGCTTAATCTGGTCACGTAGAGCTATTGCAAGCTCAAAGTCCAATTCTTCCGCTGCCTGATGCATTTCTTTCTCAAGCTGAACAACAAGCCTTTCTTTTTCAGGCTTGGGAATATGCTTTGTATCCTTTACAACAATATTTGGCTCTCCTATTGGCTTAATTATAGTCTTTGGAGTAATATTGTGAACTTTGTTATATTCAACTTGTATTTTTCTTCTTCTGTTTGTTTCTGCAATTGCATCATTTATTGAATTTGTCATTTTGTCTGCATAGAGTATTACTTTTGAATCAACATTTCTTGCAGCCCTTCCAATTATCTGAATCAAACTTTGAGCATCTCTTAAAAAACCTTCTTTATCAGCATCAAGAATAGTTATAAGCCCAACCTCAGGAATATCAATTCCTTCCCTTAGAAGATTAATACCAACTAACACGTCAAATTTTCCAGCTCGCAGCTGCCTTAATATTTCTGTTCTTTCAAGAGTTTTTACTTCTGAATGCAAATATCTTGATTTTATTCCCTTTGAAGAAAAAAAGTCAGAAATTTCCTCTGCTAGTTTTTTAGTAAGAGCGGTAACTAAAACTCTGTTGCCTTTTTTTATTGTCTTTTCTATTTCTGAAAGAATACTTTCCATTTGGTTCTTTATTGGCTTAATTTCAATAATTGGATCAACAAGACCGGTTGGTCTTATAATCTGCTCAACAATCTGTTCTGAATGCTCTTTTTCATAGGAAGCAGGAGTAGCAGATACAAAAACAACAGGATGCTTATAAAAATATTTTTCAATCTCATTAAATTTTAATGGCCTATTATCTAAAGCTGAAGGAAGACGAAATCCATAATCAATAAGAGTTTGTTTTCTTTGCTTATCTCCCTCATACATTGCATGAAGCTGGGGAACTGTTTGGTGGCTTTCATCAAGAATAATAAGAAAATCATCCCCAAAATAATCAAGCAAACAATATGGGGGTTCTCCCGGTTGGCGCTTGTCAAAATGTCTTGAATAATTTTCTATTCCTTTGCAGTATCCCATAGTTCTCATCATTTCCAAATCATATTGAGTTCTTTGCTTTAGTCTATGGGACTCAATTAAACCTAGATTTGGCAGTCTTTCTTTAAGCTCCTGTTCAATTGAAAGAAAAGCTTCTTCCTTATCATCCTCTGGTACAATAAAATGCTTTGCCGGAAAAATATAGTAGTGATGAAAATTTTGAATAAGTTTGTTAGTCTGTTTCTCAATAAAAATAATATCCTCAATTGTATTGCCCTTCATTTCAATTCTTAGAATATCTTTTTCATGTCCAACAATAAGGTCAATTGTATCTCCTTTTACTCTGAATCTTCCAGGAAGCAGCTCTATATCATTTCTTTGATATTGAATATCTATTAATCTAGACATTAACTCTGTTCTTGATATATTCTGATTTATAGAAATTTCAAAACCTAATTTTTCATAGTTAGATGGATTACCTATGCTATAAATGCAGGAAACAGAAGCAACAACAATAACATCTTTTCTTGTCAATAAAGAAGCTGTTGTGCTTAACCTCATTCTTTCAATAAGTGGATTTATCTGAGAATCTTTTTCAATATACTGATCTTTTGCAGGAAGATAAGATTCAGGTTGATAATAATCATAAAATGAAACAAAATATTCTACTCTATTGTTAGGGAAAAATTCCTTAAATTCATTATAAAGCTGAGCTGCAAGAGTCTTGTTGTGAGCTAAGACAAGAGTTGGTTTTTGAACCTGCTGAATAACATTTGCCATTGTGAATGTTTTTCCAGAACCAGTTACACCAAGAAGAGTCTGGAATTGTTTTTTTTGTTTTAATCCTTCTACCAATTTCTTTATTGCCTCAGGCTGAGAGCCTGCAGGCTTGAAAGGGGATACAAGTTTGAATTTTACGTTTTCCATTTTAATTTTATTTATTTTGTTAGGTTTTGTTTTATTTTGTAATGTATATTTTATATAAGGTTATAAATTTTATTTTCCAAGTAATTCTTTCCTCCTTAGAATCTTTTGATAAGAAATTGCAAATCTATGGGCTTCATCTCTTATTGCCTGAAGCAATTGAAGTGCTTTGCTAGTACGTGGAAGACGAAGAGGATTATTTTTATTTCCTGCAATATAAATTTCTTCGAATTGCTTTGCAAGAGAAATTATAGGAATATTCATAGAAAGAGATGAAAGAACCTTTACTGCAATATTTAGTTGTCCAATCCCACCATCTATTATTATTAAATCGGGCCTTGTTATATTTTCACGTTTTACTGCAGAATATCTTCTTTCTATAACTTCCTTTAAGGCTGCAATATCGTCTCCCCCTGTCTTTGCTATTACCCTAAACCTTCTGTAATTTGACTTATCGGGAACGCCTTGATTGAAGCTAACCATTGAAGCTACTGTATTTGTCCCAGCTAAATGAGAGATATCAAAACATTCCATGATTATTGGAATTTTTGGAAGAGAAAGAGCATCTTTAAGCTCAATTAATTTTTCCATGCTTCCAAAAAATGAAGCATGAATATTTTTCAAGACTAAATCAAGCAATTGTTTTTTATCCCCAATGCTTGGAATTATTATTGAAACCTTTGACTTTCTTTTATTAGATAGATAATCCTGCAATGAGGGGTCAGCACTTTCAGGAAGTATGATTTCCTGGGGTATCGGAGAAGAGTCATAGTATCTCAATAAAAATTCATTCAAAAAATCCTCATTGTATGAGAAGATGTATTCCTGTTTTCCTTCCAAAACTCCCTTCCTTATTGAAAATACCAAAAGATAAACTTCATCTCCGCTAATCACATAATTAATTATATGAGAATCCACAGATTTTGTAAATTCTATCAACTGCTTTTCTTTAAAACTCTCAAGTGCTTCTATTTGATTTCTTAACGAAAGAGCATATTCATAATATTTTTTTGAAGAAGCTTCTCTCATTTCTTTTTTTAAATCGCTAATTAATTTTTCTGAATTTCCCCTTAGAATTTGCCTGGCTTTTTCAACTCTTTTTGCATAGTCCTGTTTGTTGATCAATTTCTTCATATGAAGAGATGGTTTTTTTGAAAGAATTCTAAAATTTCTTGTGAGTATATCAAATATTTGTTTTCTTATTGCTCCAGAAACAAAAGGCCCATAAAATTCTCCTGAATTATCTCTGTTTCTCTCTACTTCTAACCAAGGGAGTTCTGAATCTGTTATACGAATATAAGCATATTTTTGAGCGTCCTTCATATCGATATTATACTTGGGGTAATGTTTTTTTATAAGACTATTCTCAAGAATAAGTGCTTCAATTTCTGTTCTTGTTACAATAAAATCAATATATTTTATATCCGCAATCAGAAGAGTTGTTTTTGAGTCATGTTCGTTCTTGCTAAAATAATTTGAGACTCTTTTTCTTAAGTCTTTTGCCTTACCTACATAAATAACCTTCTTGGTAATGTCTAAGAATAAATAACATCCTGGTGAATGAGGTAAATCTGAGATGCTTTTTGGAGATATCATAAGAATATAAACAGCAGCAAGTTTAAGTTTTTTATTATTCTATAAATTTTTTGAGAAATTGGCCTGTGTAGCTTGCTTTATTCTTTACTATAATTTCAGGAGTTCCCTGTGCTATTATATATCCTCCTTTATCCCCTCCTTCAGGTCCTAAATCGATAATATGGTCTGCTGTTTTTATAACATCAAGATTATGTTCAATAATAATCATAGTGTTCCCTTTATCCACTAAATTGGATAAAACTTCAAGCAACTTGTTAACATCGTGAAAATGAAGCCCTGTTGTTGGTTCATCAAGAAGGTACATTGTATTCCCGGTTCCTCTTTTTGATAATTCACGTGTAAGCTTTATTCTCTGGGCTTCTCCTCCTGAAAGTGTTGTTGATGACTGACCCACCTTAACATAACCAAGACCAACATTGTTCAAAGTTGAAATTTTTCTGTATATATTAGGAACTGCCTCGAAGAGTTTTAATGCTTCTTCTACGCTCATTTCTAATATATCTGCAATAGATTTATCTTTATATTTTATTTTTAGAGTTTCTTCATTGTACCTTTTTCCCTTGCATTCTTCACATTCAACATAAACATCAGGAAGAAAATTCATTTCAATTTTTATTGTTCCTTCTCCTTTGCATGTTTCACATCTTCCCCCTTCAACATTAAATGAAAATCTTCCAGGCCCATACCCTCTTAGTTTTGCTTCTTTTGTCTGAGAGAAAAGAAATCTTATATCATCAAAAACTTTAATGTATGTTGCAGGATTGCTTCTTGGAGTTCTTCCTATAGGAGACTGATCAATTACAATAACTTTATCAATTTTAGCACCGGGAGAAGTTTCAATTTTATCGAATTTTCCTGGGGTTATATTTGCCATTTCAAGTTTCTTTTGAAGGCCCTTGCATATTATTTCTTCAAGAAGCGTGGATTTTCCAGAACCTGAAACCCCAGTTAAGCATGTAATAACTCCAAGAGGAATGTTTACATCTATATTCTTTAGATTGTTTTCTTTGCATCCTCTAAACATAAGAGAACCTATTGGAGTTCTTCTTGTCTTTGGAATTGGAATTTTGAGTTTTTTAGAAAGATATTGGCCTGTTAAAGAAGAAGGATTTTTCATTATATCCTGAGGGGTACCTTGGGCAATAATACGCCCACCATGTATTCCAGCTCCAGGACCTATATCCACAACATAATCTGCCTTGAGAATTGTGTCTTCATCATGCTCAACAACAATAAGAGTATTTCCCAAGTCTCTTAACTTATACAAAGTTTCTATTAATTTCATGTTATCGCGCTGATGCAAACCAATTGAAGGCTCATCTAAGATGTAAAGAACTCCCATTAGATTTGAACCTATTTGAGTTGCAAGGCGAATTCTCTGGGCTTCTCCTCCTGAAAGTGTTCCTGATTGTCTTGAAAGCGTTAGGTATGATAATCCAACATCATTTAGAAAAACGAGTCTTTCATTTATATCTTTTAAAATTAATTTTGCAATTTCCTGCTGTTTTTTTGTTAAATCTATATTACGGAAAAATGAAATAGATTTGTCTATTGAAAAATCAGTTATGTCAATTATTGAAAAGTTATTTATTTTTACAGCCAAAACTTTATCCTTTAATCTTTTTCCTTTACATTTTGGACATACGGAAGATTTCATAAATTTTTCTAATTCCTGCTTTCTGTAATCCGACTGTGTCTGTTTGTATAGCCTGTCTGACTGATTAATTAATCCTTCCCAACCATTCTTAAAGTACATGCTTGATCCATTTGACCAATTTCCTTTTATGTAATCCTCAGAACCATAGAGCAATACTTTAAGTTGCTCTTTTGTAAAATCTTTTATGGGTTTAAACAGGCTAAAACCATATTTTTTTCCTATAACCTGCAACTGCTGTGCACGCCAAGATAATTCCATTTTTCCATAAACTTCAATTGTGCCGTCCATTATACTTTTTGATTTATCTGGGATAATTAAATCTGGATCAAATTCTATTTTCACACCAAGACCCTTGCACTCTTCACAAGCTCCAAAAGGAGAATTAAAAGAAAACATTCTTGGTTGCAATTCTTCAAAGGACATTCCGCATACAGGACAAGACATTAATGAAGAATAAAGTTTTGTATTATTTTTTTCATCAAGAGTAACTACTAATCCACTTGCTTTTTTCAAAGCAGATTCAACTCCTTCAATCAATCTTGTTTTATCTGAAACCTCAAGTCTGTCGATTACAATTTCTATATCATGCTTTTTGTATTTGTCAAGTAGAATTTTATCATCAGTTTTGTAAATTTTACCATTGACTCTAACTCTTGAAAATCCCTCACCTGACAAATCTTTTATTAATTTTTCATAAGTTCCTTTCTTTTGTCTTATAATTGGAGCAAGAATTGTAAGTGCTCCTTTGTTTTCTGTGAATATTCTATTTGTTATTTGTTCTGGTGTTTGAGATTCTATTTTTATATTGTGAATTGGACAGTAAGGTGTCCCAATTCTTGCAAAAAGTAACCTTAGGTAATCATATATTTCTGTTACAGTTCCTACAGTTGAACGGGGATTGGAAGATGTTGCTTTCTGCTCAATTGATATAGCTGGAGAAAGTCCTTCTATAGAATCCACATCTGGTTTATGCATCATATCAAGGAATTGCCTTGCATATGCGCTAAGAGACTCAACATACCTTCTTTGTCCTTCTGCGTATAAAGTATCAAAGGCGAGGGTGGATTTTCCAGAACCAGACAAACCAGTTATAACTATTAACTTATCCCTTGGAAGAGTTAAGTCAAAATTCTTTAGGTTATGCTCACGTGCACCTCTTATTATAATGTCTTTCATATTGCTGTCTTAGTCTCCTATTTATTTAGTTTATTAAGTTTGTGGACGTTAAAATATAAATCTTTTTGTGAAGAATCTCATTCTAATTATTTAATCTTTAACAGTTTAAGTAGGTGTTTGTATTGCCATTCTCTTTCTTTTGCAATGGCAGCCTCTGCATACTTAGGATTAGTAGCCCTGTATATAGCTTGAAGGGCATAAATTGCAGAACCCATAGAATGAGTTTTAACATGTGCTGTAGCGACTGTTTGACCAGCGGCACGAGCAGCAGAACGAGCAGGACTATCTTCTCCAACATCGCGAGCTGCTGCATGACTATCAAGTGAAGCTCCACGTATAACTGACATCTTGAAGATTCCAGTCTTTATCCATTCCTGAAGAGTTTGAATAGCTTTTCTAGGTCTATTGTCCTGCGGATATTTTTTCTCAAAAAAAGGAAGAACTCTTTGCGCACAATCAATTGCCCAAACTGCCAATATTTTTTTATCAGTTTTTTTAACAAGTTCAACAATTCTCTCGTCTTTGAAGAATGTAAGTGAAAACTTTGATTTTACCATTTCTTAAATAAAAGTATATTAGAATATAAATTCAACGCCCCAGCCAAACAAGAAAGGTTTGTGTTATCCGCATGAGATTTTGGGTTTCAACGCTCATCAAAATTACAAAAGAGTACGACGCCCCCACCA